>Ga0208303_1000381_pt1 | contig 18209 bp, 26 predicted proteins | sample CB_VirMetaG_2_FD_184537 | JGI IMG/M metagenome (GOLD analysis project Ga0208303, IMG submission 184537) | Freshwater to marine saline gradient viral communities from Chesapeake Bay - CB_1504_2 Viral MetaG (SPAdes) (version 4) | ecosystem: Environmental > Aquatic > Marine > Coastal | place: USA... | reverse complement strand
ACAAAAAAAATTTATTTGCAAAAAATTTACGTTTACTCTAGAATACGTATCCAACGGTTAATATATTACTTATGACCTGCGGAAAATAGAATGAGTGACACTTTAATACTGGAACCTGAGAAAGGTGTACCAGTTGATAACACAAAAACATTGTTAGACTTGAAAGTTCGCGCTGAAGCTGCGGCAAACACGGTCGAATTCTTAGAAAAATATGGTTTAGAAGTTGAAAGTAACCGCGAAACTGATGACATTGCGGCTAAAATCAGCCTCACATATGCCGAAGACCCTGAACAAGCGTCAAAAATAGTAACAGATAACAGATTATCAACGCTACCACCTGCTGCGTTGATGACAACACACACTATATTAACAGAATTTGGTCATTCTGTTGTGGCTAGTGCTGTGCAGGTTAGGCACCTTGTCACTAATAAGTTAATTGAAGAGACTGAAAACGCAGATCCACGGGTTAGAATCAGGGCGCTCGAGTTACTTGGTAAGATAAGTGACGTTGGGTTATTCGCAGAGAAGAGCGAAGTAACTGTAACACACCAATCAACCGATGAATTGAAGGAACGCTTACGTCAAAAGTTAACGACTCTTACAAATCCAGAAAAAACACGTCCAGCCGAGATTATTTTAGATGGGGAAGTAATAAATATGGACGAGGAGTTAGTTTTGGAAGATGACTAACTTAAACGTAGACATATCAGATGAAGATATCGAAATCATACTGAAGAACTTGGATAGTTTTTCGGATGAAGAGATCATCGAGATAGATACTATGGTGGGGGAGTTAGCAAAACGCCGTGAAAATAAAGCAGCACAGGACGACCTCATAGCCTTCTGTAAGAAAATGATGCCCGAGTTTATTGTAGGGGAACATCACAGACTCCTCGCAGATATATTAATGTCACTCGAGGCAGGTGGTAAAGACCGTGTATGTGTTAACATGCCACCCCGCCACGGTAAATCGCAACTCGTGTCAATATTTTTCCCCGCATGGGTTCTGGGGCGTGACCCGACAAAAAAAGTTATGATGGTGTCACATACCACTGACCTAGCGGTGGACTTCGGACGTAAAGTGCGTAACTTGATCGCTACAGATGCATACAAAGATGTGTTCCCTGTAACCGAGCTGGCTAAAGATAGTAAATCAGCAGGTAGATGGAACACCAACTTGGGGGGTGAGTATTACGCCTGTGGTATTGGGTCAGCACTTGCAGGACGTGGTGCGGACTTATTATTAGTTGATGACCCGCACTCAGAACAAGATGTTATTAACGGAAACTTCGAAGTATTCGAAAAAGCATACGAATGGTTCACATTTGGAGCGCGTACACGTCTCATGCCGGGTGGGTCCGTCGCAATAATTCAGACAAGATGGCATATGGACGACCTAACGGGTCGTGTAACAAAGGACATGAGTAAGAATGCTCGTTCTGATCAGTATGAAGTGGTGGAATTTCCCGCTATACTAGAAATAAAAGACAACAAAACGGGTAAGTACGTAGAAAAACCTCTGTGGCCCGAGTTTTTTGATCTTGAGGCACTCTTGAGGACTAAGGCATCTATGCCGAATTTCCAGTGGAACGCTCAGTATCAACAACAACCCACCGCTGAAGAAGCATCTATCGTGAAACGAGAGTGGTGGAACATATGGGATCTTGATTCTGCGCCATCATGTGAGTATATTATCATGTCACTTGACGCCGCCGCAGAGTCACATAACCGTGCTGACTATACTGCGCTCACTACTTGGGGTGTATTTCTTAATGAAGAAACAGACGCTTACAATGTTATCTTGTTAAACAGTATTAAGAAACGTTTAGAGTTCCCTGAGTTGAAACAACTAGCTATAGAAGAGTACACTGACTGGGAACCAGATGCGTTTATTGTTGAGAAAAAGAGCGCTGGTACGGCACTATACCAAGAAATGCGCCGAATGGGGTTGCCCGTGGCGGAGTATACCCCGCACCGAGGATCAGGGGATAAACTTGCACGACTAAATGCTGTGGCGGATATTGTAGCGTCAGGTCTGTGCTGGGTTCCCCCAACACGTTGGGCAGAGGAAGTTATAGAAGAAATAGCGGGTTTCCCGTTTATGAGTAATGATGACTTGGTTGACTCCACTGTCATGGCACTTATGAGATTTAGACAGGGTGGGTTTATACGCCTACCAACAGACGAACCTGAAAGTACTGTGTATTTTAGACGCCGTGGTTCAGGATATTATTAGGTTAATTATGTGGGACGAAGAAGATATAATTTTGTTTGGTTTATTATTGCTTACACCAATATTGGTTTATGCATTATTTATCCCTGTATAAATCGCAGATTTACAATCAATAATAAATAGGGTATTACTATAACAGACGATAAGTCAAAAAGGAATATTTAAATTATGGCAATCGAAAAAGGTATAACTGTAGCTCCAAAGGGTATTGATTCAGAGCTTGGAGAAAATGAAGACCAAATTTCTGAATTAGAAATTGAAATAGTAAACCCTGAAAGTGTTACTTTAGATGATGGTAGCGTAGAAATTACTATTATCCCTGATGCTGATATAGGAGATATGACAGAATTTGATATTAACCTAGCAGAAGTTTTGGACGAATCTCACTTAAAAGAGATATCAGATGATCTTGTTGGTAATATAACTACGGATATTGATAGTCGTAAAGAGTGGGCTGATACTTTTGTAAAAGGCTTAGACGTACTAGGATTTAAATACGAAGAACGTACTGATCCTTGGGAAGGAGCTTGCGGTGTTTATTCTACGGTATTAGCTGAAGCCGCAATACGTTTTCAAGCTGAAACTATGTCTGAAACATTTCCCGCCGCTGGCCCTGTAAGAGTTAAAGTAATTGGTGAAGAAACGAGAGAAAAACTAGACGCCTCTATGCGCGTAAAAGCGGATATGAACTACCAATTAACAGAAAATATGGTTGAATACCGTCCAGAGCATGAAAGAATGCTATATAGTCTAGGACTTGCAGGGTCAGCATTTAAGAAAGTTTATTATGATCCAACTATGGGAAGACAGGTAGCTATTTATATACCTGCCGAAGATGTTATTGTTCCTTATGGTGCTAGTCATATAGAAACAGCGGAACGTGTAACTCACGTAATGCGTAAAACAAAGAATGAAATACGCAAACTACAATCTGTAGGTTTCTATCGTGATATTGAGCTGGGCAATCCTCAACCATATCATTCAGATATAGAAGAAAGAAAAGCGGAAGAGGGGGGCTTTTCTATTACTGATGACAACCGATACACTATATATGAAGTTCATACTGATATTGTTATTGAGGGTCTTGACGATTCCGAAGACGATATCGCTAAACCTTATATTGTTACAATAGAGAGAGGCACTGGTGAAATACTTTCTATAAGACGTAATTGGGTGGAAAGCGATGAATTATGTAAAAAGCGTCAGCATTTTGTACACTATGTATACGTGCCGGGATTTGGGTTTTATGGTTTAGGATTGATCCATATTATTGGAGGTTACGCTAAAGCGGGTACCTCCTTGATACGTCAGCTAGTCGATGCTGGAACGCTGTCAAACCTCCCGGGTGGCTTGAAATCCCGTGGTCTACGTATCAAGGGCGATGATACGCCCATTGAACCGGGCGAATGGAAAGATGTTGATGTGCCTAGCGGCTCTATTCGCGACAATATCATGCCACTTCCTTATAAAGAGCCTAGCCAAACACTTCTCCAACTTTTAAATCAGATTACGAACGAAGGACGTAGGCTAGGCGCTATTAGTGACATGAACATTTCTGATATGTCTGCTAATGCCCCTGTAGGTACTACTCTAGCATTGTTAGAACGTACATTGAAGCCTATGGCTGCTGTACAAGCTCGAGTTCATTATGCAATGAAACAAGAGTTTAAAATGCTAAAAGAGATCATAGCTGAATATGCGCCGTCTGAGTACGCTTATAAGCCAATTAGGGGGGCAGAAACTGCTATAGCAGCTGATTACGCTATGGTAGATGTTATACCTGTCAGTGACCCTAATAGCTCTACTATGGCACAACGTGTAGTACAGTATCAAGCTGTATTACAAATGGCACAACAAGCGCCTCAAATATATGACCTACCACAACTACACCGTCAGATGATAGAAGTGTTGGGTGTAAAAAATGCGGATAAGTTAGTTCCAACAGAAGATGATATTAAACCAACTGATCCTATCAGTGAGAATATGAATGCGCTTAATGGTAAACCGCTAAAAGCGTTTATTTACCAAGATCACGATGCACACATTGCGGCTCACGTCTCTTTCATGCAAGATCCTAGTGTAGCTCAGATGATAGGACAAAATCCACAAGCCAATAGAATTATGGCATCTTTACAAGCTCACATAGCAGAGCATTTAGGGTTTAGTTATCGTAAGCAAGTGGAAGATAAACTTGGCGCTCCACTACCAGCACCTAACACAGAATTACCAGAAGAGATAGAATTACAATTATCTCGTGCGGTAGCTACGGCAACTTCACAGCTAACTCAACAGAAACAAAAAGAAGCGGCGCAACAAGAAGCGTTACAAAAAGCTCAAGACCCTGTTATGCAAATGAAGCAAGCTGAATTACAAATTAGAGGACAAGAAGTACAACGTAAAGCTCAGAAAGATCAAGCCGAATTACAGATAAAAGCGGCTGATCTTCAACTAAAAGCTCAAAAGCAAGAAGTTGATAAGATACTTAATACAACTAAATTAGAGCTTCAGGAAGCAGAGCAGGAAACTGATAAGATACTTGATACAACTAAACTAGAAATAGAGGAAAGAAAAGTTGAACTAGATGCTAAAAACAAAGCATTAAAAACAGCTATTGATGCCAATAAAAACAGGAGATAATTTATGGCTACTACCGTCTTTGACGTGCTTAAAAAGAAAATATCTGAGGATATATCCTCAGCGAAAGAATTCCTTAGTCGTGGAGGAGCTAAAGACTATCCTCAGTACAAGGAAATTACAGGTTTAATCCGAGGTCTAGAAACTTGTAATGATTATGTATTAGACCTCGCGAAAAATTATATGGAAGAAGATGATGACTAAAACAATTAAGATTGAGGTTCCAGAAGAAGTTAAGCAAAAGATTGCTTCTGCGGTAACTCCCGAAATAGATTGGGAAGCTACTTTACCTAAACCTGCGGGCTACAGGATTTTAATAGCCTTACCTGACGTAGAAGATTACTACAAAGGAACTACACTACTAAAGTCTGAAAGTGAAAAACATAGAGAATATATAACTTCTATTATGGGATTAGTCCTAGATATGGGAACAGAAGCATACCAAGACAAAGAACGATACCCGTCTGGGCCTTGGTGCAAAATAGGTGACTATGTTATGTTTAGAATGAATACTGGTACTCGTTTTAAAGTTAGCGGTAAAGAATTCAGATTAATGAATGATGATTCCATAGAGGCTGTTATTGACGATCCTCGTGGAATATGTGGTGTATAGGAGTAAGAATATGGGTTTTCAACAGGTAGAATTTGAATTTCCTGACGAGGATAAAAATCCGAAAAAAGATACAACAACTATAGAGATTGAAGAATCTTCAGCAGAAAAAATATTTGAAACTAAGAAGTCTAATAAACAAAAAGTTGATGTAGAAGAAGATAATTACGAAGTATTGGATAATGAAGATGAAGATGAAGATGAAGATGATGACGATAATCATGATGATGACGATGTTGAAATCGAAATTATTGATGATACCCCGAAAAGGGACAGAAATAAAACACCGTCTGAACCTCCTGAAGACGTCACTAAAGAAGAACTTGAAAGTTATTCAGAAAAAGTTCGTAAACGTATATCTCACATTAGTAAAGGTTATCATGACGAACGTAGAGAGAAAGAAAAGGCTCTTAGAGAACGTCAAGAACTGGAAAAGTTTGCTCAACGTCTTGTTGAAGAAAACAAAAAATTAAAAAGTAGCGAAGCGGAATCTAATAAACTTTTACTAGAAGAAGCTAAAGAAAAAGTAAATTTTGAGTATAATGAGGCTAAGAGAAAGTATAAAGAAGCTTATGAACTTGGGGATACTGATAAAGTATTAGAAGCTCAAGAACTGTTAACTATTGCTAAGATTAAAGCAGATAAATTATCTAATATTAAATTAGATACTTTACAAACAGAAGCGGAACCTATACAATACGAAGCAGAAAAATATAGAAATGTAACTCCTGTCGATAAAAAAGCGGAAGCTTGGAGACAAGAAAATACTTGGTTTAATACCGATATTGAAATGACGAGTTACGCATTAGGACTACACAATAAACTAATTAATGATGGTGTAGATCCTACAAGTGATGAATACTACGAGGTAATTAATACTCGTATGCGGAAGTTGTTCCCTGAGAAATTCGAGGACCAGCTAGTTGAAGAAGTCAAAAAACCAAAGCGCCGCTCTAATGTAGTGGCTCCTGCAACACGAAGCACAGCACCTAAAAAGATTAGGTTAACTGCTACGCAAGTTGCTATAGCAAAACGCTTAGGACTTTCAAACAAACAATACGCCGAACAGGTTGCAATAGATATGAGGAAACAAGAAGAAAATGGCTGAAAATAGATTAGATAGAGATTTAGGATCTCGCGAAAAAGAATCAAGGAAAAAGGCTTGGCAGCGCCCTGAGTTGTTACCATCTCCTAATCCCGAGCCCGGATACGATTTTCATTGGGTACGTGTTAGTACTCAAGGTCAAATAGACGCCACGAATGTTTCTTCAAAATTAAGAGAAGGTTGGGAGCCTGTTAAAGCTTCAGATCATCCAGAAATTACATTGGTTACCATTGAAAATGAACGTTTCAAAGACAATGTGGTTATTGGTGGTTTGTTACTCTGCAAAGCTCCAAAGGAATTAAAAGAAGAACGTACTGCATATTATGAAAACCAGACACGTTCTCAAATGCATTCCGTTGATAACAACCTTATGAGAGAAAATGACCCTCGTATGCCTCTATTTAACGATAGAAAAACGAAGGTTACTTTCGGAAATGGAACTTAAAACTTAAATTTAAAAGGAAATTAACATGGCTTATCCATCTGTTAATGGCCCATATGGGCTTATTCCAGTTAAACTAATAAGTGGCGTACCTTTTGTAGGTGTAACTCGCGAGTATAGCATTGCTAGTGGTTATGGTACATCTATCTTCAATGGTGACGCTGTTACTTTGGTTACTGGAGGCACCGTAGAACGTGATACTGCTGACGCAGCTATGACACCTATTGGTGTATTTCTTGGTTGTTCTTATACTGATCCATCACTTGGTTACAAAGTGTTTAGTCAGTATTACCCAGCCAGTACTGTTGCATCTGATATTAAAGCTATCGTAGCTGATGGTACAGATATCCTGTTTAAGGTCGCTGTTGTATCTTCTGGTACAACTATTGGTGATCTTGCTATTACAGATATCGGTGCAAACGTAGCAATGGTGAATAACACTGGTGATACTGTTACTGGTAATTCAAAAAATGCTATATCTGACACAACAGCTACAACTAATACTCTACCTTTGCGTATTGTAGATCTTGTAGAAGAAACTAGAAATTCGTCTGGTGGTTATACTGAAGCCCTCGTTAAATGGAACGCAGGTCATCAGTTTAATAACACTACTGGCGTATAAGGGAGTAATGTAAAATGGCAATTTCTCGCGCACAGTTACTAAAAGAACTGTTACCCGGTCTAAACGCACTGTTTGGGCTAGAATACGCAAAATACGGTGAAGAACACGCCGAAATTTATGAAACTGAATCTTCTGATAGATCTTTTGAAGAAGAAACAAAACTATCAGGCTTCTCAGCTGCACCTGTTAAAAGCGAAGGTTCTTCCATCGCATATGACAATGCTCAGGAAGCTTGGAGCGCACGTTATGTGCATGAAACTATTGCAATGGGTTTCAGTATTACAGAAGAAGCTATCGAGGACAACCTCTATGACTCTCTGTCATCACGTTACACAAAAGCACTAGCTCGTGCTATGGCGTACACAAAACAAGTAAAAGCTGCGTCTATTTTGAATAATGCTTTTGCAGCAGGAACTACTTATGGTGATGGTAAATCCTTGTGTGCTACCGACCACCCACTTGTTTCTGGTGGTACAAACTCTAATACTCCAGCTGTAGCAGCTGACTTGAATGAGACTTCTCTTGAAGCCGCTATCATTCAGATTGCTGGTTGGACAGACGAGCGTGGACTACTTATTGCGGCTCAACCTAAAAAACTTATCATTCCACCAGCACTGCAATTCGTTGCAACACGTCTGTTGGAAACAGAAGGTCGAGTAGGTACAGCTGACAATGACATCAACGCAATCATGAGCAATAATGCAGTTCCCGGTGGTTACGCTGTAAACCACTATCTAACTGATACTAACGCTTGGTTCTTGATGACAGACGTTCCTAACGGTTTGAAACACTTTGTTCGTACACCAATGTCTACATCTATGGATGCAGATTTTGATACTGGCAACAGTCGTTATAAAGCCCGTGAGCGTTATTCATTTGGCGTTTCTGATCCTCTGGGTGTGTTTGGGTCACCCGGAGCCTAATGTATTGGGGCAGTATAACACTTTTCCTCCTTGTTTTGTTGTGTTGTATTGCCCCTTTACGCTTTCTATGTTATAATAATATTAATTCCTGACAGTTTCATGGTGAAACTGACAATAGCCAAGACAGGAGATTTACATGGCTACTACAACTTTTTCAGGTCCTATTAAGGCTGGGTCTGTCCGTGAAGGCGCATCTGCCAACGTGGGTTTTGTTTTAATGGCGCAGAGCGCAAACGTAGTTTTTGGTGATACTGGCACAGAAACAGTTGTCGCTACAGTTCCAGCAAACAGTCAAATTTTTCAGATTACTGTAGACGTAACTACAGCGTTTAACGCTGCTACGACTAATACTTTTGATATTGGTGATGGCTCAACCGCTGACCAGTATGCAGACGCATTGGCTGTTGGCGCTCAAGCGCGTGTACTTGCTACATCAGACGTATCTCAGATCGGTAACTTGATTGATGTTGGTACTACTGACGTAGATGTTACTGTGACATACAACCAGACAGGAACTGCCGCTACCGCAGGTGCTGCTACTGTAACGGTGCTGTATTTGCAGAACCGCAACCTCTCATAAGGAGGTGACCTATGTCGTCTGATGTATTAACAAAACGTGTAACGGGTACAGGCTCTCTTGCCGTTGGCCCAGCACGTATTCGCCAGCTACAGGTTTTGACTGGTGCGGGTGCGGGACGCCTTACTATTACCAATGGTAATGGTGGCGCTACAGTACTAGATATTGATTTTCTGGCATCCGACTCACACTCGGTTAACATTCCTGATGACGGTATTCGATGTGTTTCAGACGTATATGTGTCTGTGGCGACGAATATAACCGCCATGACCTTCTTTTATAGTTAGAGTAGTCCTATGCGAAGATATTACAAGTCAGGAGGGCGAGTTGATAAAGCCAAAATGGCTTGTAATAAACCGCGTAGGACCCCTTCACACCCAAAGAAATCACATATTGTAAAAGCATGTGAGGGTGGCAAGAAGAAGATTATACGTTACGGTGAGCAGGGTGCTAGTACGGCGGGTAAACCTAAGAAGGGTGAATCTAGACGTATGAAAATGAAAAGAAAATCATTTAAAGCTCGTCACGCCAAAAACATCGCAAAAGGTAAGATGTCTGCGGCATATTGGGCTGATAAATCCAAGTGGTGATGCGCTGTGCCTGTTAAGTCTGAAAAACAAAGACGCTTTATGGCTGCGGTAGCAAATAACAAAGACTTCGCTAATAAAGTTGGAGTTCCAACTAGAGTAGGTAAAGAATTTATGAATATGACAAAAAAATACAAAGCTGGTGGTAAACTAGAAATGGTTGAAAAGGGCGGTAAAAAAGTTCCTTTTTACGCTGCTGACGGTAAAGGTAAAATGCAAGAGGGCGGTAAAGTTAAGAAAAACTTTAAAGATAATGAAGCCCGTGAGTTATTTTTAAAAGCCACTAATGAATATCCAGAGTCAAAAGCTTCAGAAAAAAGCGTACAAAAGGATAAACCTATACCTCCAAAGAAAAAAATGCGCGGCGGCGGAAAAGTTAAAAAAGGTTACAAGTCTGGCTGTCAAGTACGAGGATACGGTATGGCTCGTGGCGGTAAAGTTTGTAAAATAGTAACTATGAAAGGCGCATAAGATGAAAAGATCTGAACGTATGGCTGCGTTAAAAGCAGAAAGAAAAGCAAAAATGGAACAACGCCGGGCACGTATGGCGGCTAAAAAAGCGGGTTCTAATAAGAGAGCTTATGATAACCCTGAAATACAGGAAAAAGCTGAAAGAGTATTTAGAGACGCTTTTAAAGAAGGCGGGGGTGATTATGCACGGCGTCAACGGCGTAAGTTTCTAAAAGATGCCCAGTTTAAAATGGATACTGAACCTAAAGAAGTAATGGATAATGAACTTTCTAGACCCCCTAGAGGAGAGAGAAAGATAAGTGGGATTCCATATAAAGTAATGGATCCAACAGACCCAGACACAATAGATGATCTACGTGAAGGTAGAACAAGTGGTAGTGATTACTACAAAAAAGGCGGTAAAGTTAAAAAAGGTCGTAGCGTTAAAAAAGGTTACAAATCTGGCGGAAAAGTTCGCGGAGCAGGTTGCGTTACAAAAGGAGTGCGTCCTTGCAAGATGCGGTAATATATGAGACGATATTACAAATCTAAACCCTGTAGGGGGTTCCAAAAAGGTGGCTCTATTAAAGATGAGTGTTATAGGAAGGTTAAATCTCGTTATAAGGTTTTTCCTTCCGCTTATGCAAGTGGTGCTATAGCCAAGTGTAGAAAAGTAGGAACCAAAAACTGGGGTAACAAAGGGAAGAAGTAATGGCGGTTCGTAAGACAGAGAAAGGTGCAGCACTCAAACGCTGGTTTAAAGAGGACTGGAAAGATGTACGCACTGGTAAGGCTTGCGGGCGACAAGAAGGAGAGAAGCGAGGCACACCGTACTGTCGCCCAACAAAGAAGGTGTCCAGTAAAACTCCAAAGACAAGCGGGGAAATGACAGCGTCTGAGAAGCGCAAGAAAATCGCCGAAAAGAAACGATTAGGGCAACCAGCAGGTAAACCTAGAAGGGTTTCCGCAGTTAAAAGGCGTAAGAAATGACTACATCAGGAACCACATCCTTTAATATGGATTTTACTGAGATCGCTGAAGAAGCTTGGGAACGCGCTGGTCGTGAGATGCGTTCTGGGTACGACTTGCGTACTGCACGGCGTTCTATGAACCTAATGACTATTGAGTGGCAGAACCGTGGTATTAATATGTGGACTATTGATGAAGGAACTATTAACTTAGTTGATGGTACTTCGCAGTACAATTTACCTGCTGATACGATAGATCTTTTAGAGCATCAAATACGCACTGGTTCAGGGAATCAAGCTACACAATCAGATTTAACAATTAGTCGTATAAGTGTTAGTACATATGCTTCTATACCTAACAAACTTTCTCGTGGTAGACCAATACAAATATACATAGAACGTTTACGAGACAACCCTGTAGTTAATGTTTGGCCTGTTCCTGATAACAATAATTACGTTCTTTACTACTGGCGTATGAGACGTATAGAAGACGCAGGTAGTGGTGTACAAACTGCTGATATGAACTTTCGTTTTTTCCCTGTACTCGTAGCTGGATTAGCTTATTATATCGCTATGAAAGTACCAGAACTAGCCGACAGAATACCTATGCTAAAGGCAGCTTATGAAGAGCAGTTTGAGCTTGCTGCTGGTGAAGACAGAGAAAAAACTTCCGCGAGGTTTGTACCAAGGGTGGGAAGGATCTATTAATGTCTAACAGGTTTGCATCAGCAAAAAAAGCTATTGCTTTATGTGATGTATGTGGGTTTCAATATAAACTACGAGAACTAAAAGATTTAATTGTAAAGGGTAGGAATACAAATGTAAAAGCATGCCCTGAGTGTTGGAATCCTGACCATCCTCAATTAAAACTAGGCGAGTTTCCTGTAGATGATCCGCAAGCAATAAAAGATCCTAGAGTGGATACTAGTGTTGGTTCTTCTGGGGAATATAGTAGTAGAGATATACAATGGGGGTGGAACCCCGTAGGTGGTGGACAAGATCCGTACAATCTGTCACCAAACAATCTAATTACTTATAGCCATATTGGGCAAGTTGTGGTAGTTATTACATAGGAGTTATTATAATGAATGTTTTTGACGAAAAAGAAGTAAAGGTTATCAAAGATAAAGGTGTGCAACCATGTGGTCATGCACCTAAAGTATCTATGGAAGGCGTTAAAACCAAGGGCGTAAAAGTTCGTGGCACTGGCGCTGCAACAAAAGGGCTTATGGCCCGAGGACCGATGGCTTAGATTATGAACTATGCGGAGCTGAAAATAAACATACAAAACATTTGTGAAAACACTTTCACAGATGATGAACTTGCTATGTTTACTCAGCAAGCTGAACAGACAATATATAATACTGTGCAAATACCCGCACTAAGGAAAAATGTTGTTGGTACTACTTCACAAGGTAATACTTATTTAGCTACGCCTAGTGATTTTTTGTGGTGTTATTCTTTGTCTGTTATTGATGATAGCGGAAACTACAATTTTTTATTGAATAAAGATGTTAATTTTATTCGTGAAGCGTATCCTGTAGCGGCTACCCAAGGTTTCCCAGTACACTACGCATATTTTGATGATAATACGTTTTTATTAGGTCCAACTCCAGACGGGGACTACAACACAGAACTTCATTATGGGTACTACCCAGAGTCTATAGTTACTGCGGGTAGTACATGGTTAGGAGACGAGTTTGATTCTGCTTTGTTAAATGGTGCTTTGTTACAAGCTTTCAGTTTTATGAGAGCCGAACAAGCTACAATGGACATGTATCAAAAGTTATATTTACAAGCTATAACATTATTGAAAAACTTAGGTGACGGAAAACTACGTGAAGATGTTTACCGTTCAGGACAATTTAGACAAAAAGTAACGTAAGGAGGCCATTATGGCTATTACTCAAGCTATGTGTACATCATTTAAAAAAGCTATTTTAGACGCTGAAATGGATTTTAGTGGTGATACCGCACAAACATATAAGATCGCATTATACACAAGTAGTGCTACTTTAGATGCAACTACAACTGCATATAGTGCTACAAACGAAGTATCTGGGACAAACTACACAGCTGGTGGTAATACACTAACTCTTGTTGCCGCTACTACTTCAGGCACTACAGCATTTATTGATTTTGCTGATACTACGTGGGCTAACTCTACTATTACTGCTAGAGGTGCATTGATTTATCAATCAGGCGGTTCTAATCCTGCCGTAGCAGTACTTGATTTTGGTGCAGATAAAACATCTACAGCAGGTGATTTCACTATCCAATTCCCTACAGCGGATGCAAGTAACGCAATTATTAGATTAGCGTAGGTTAGAAATGGCCTCCTCAACGGAATATACTGGCTGGGGAGCTACCGCTTGGGGTCAAGGATCTTGGGGGTTAGACCTAATTATAGTTTCCGTAGATGGTGCGGAAGCTACGGGACAAGTAGGTGACGTTACTGTAGTAGCTGAATCTAATATTTCTGTACCTATAACAGGTGTATCTACCACATCCACTCTTAATAGTGTTTCTGTTACTGCTGATGCAAATACGTCCATTACTGGGTTAGCTACAACTAGCTCTCTTGGTGACGTTACTGTAGTATCTGAATCTAATATTTCTGTACCTGTAACAGGTACATCTACCACATCGGCTCTTAATAGTGTTTCCGTTACCGCTGACGCTACTACGTCTGTTACTGGATTAGCCACAACTAGCTCTCTTGGTGATATATCTGTTTCTATAGACACTACTACCTCTGTTACTGGGTTAGCTACAACTAGCTCTCTTGGTGATATATCTACGGTTGCTGACGCTAATATAAGTTTAACAGGCGTTAGTTCAACAACAGTATTAAATGATGTTAGTATTAAGTTGGGTATAACTGTAGTACCTAGTAATATAACTGGACAATTAAGTTTAAACACTGTATCTATTAGTATAGATACTATTATTGATATTGATGGTTTCATAATGTCTGGAATTATAGGAAAAAATAATGTGTGGGGTTTAGTAGATGACTCTCAAACTCCAAATTGGTCTAATATAAATGATTTTCAAATTCCAAATTGGTCTAATATAAATAGTTCTCAGATTTCAGAATGGAATGAAATTAACACGTAAGGTTAAATAGATGACAACGCAATATACACCAACATTAAAACTAGCTCTTCCTGTACAAGGAGAATTATCAGGTACTTGGGGTGATGTAGTTAACGATAATATAACTTCTATGGTGGAACAAGCTATTACTGGATTAGCTACTATTGACTCATGGACAGCAAACTCTCATACATTAACTACTGCGAATGGAACTACATCGGAGTCTCGCTGTGCTATTCTTGAACTTACAGATACAGGAACGGCTTTGACAGGAGCGGGTACAGTAATTTGCCCTGACGCTAGTAAACTTTACGTAGTTAAAAATGGTGCGGGTCAAACTATTACGCTAAAAACAGCTAGTGGTTCAGGTATTGCAATTCCTAATGGATATACCGCTTTTTTATATTGTGATGGTACAAATGTCGTAGAGTCGATTACTCATTTTGCGGGGGTCGTAGACTTTGCAAGTAATTTAGATATCGCAGGTGATGTAGATGTAGACGGTACACTGGAAGCTGATGCTATTACTTTGAATGGTACAGCTCTAGGTTCTTTGTACAGTCCTATAGCAGGATCAGCTAGTATTGTTACTACTGGTGCGTTAAACTCTGGCTCAATTACTTCGGGTTTTGGTTCTATAAATAACGGGTCATCGGCTATCACAACTACTGGTACAATAACAGGTGGTACTCTTACATCTACTGGCAACATTACCGTAACAGGCACAGTCGATGGTCGTGATATTGCAACAGACGGTACTAAGTTAGATGGTATTGAGGCAGGTGCAGACGTAACTGACACAACTAATGTTACAGCCGCATTAGTAGGTGCAACTATTGCAGGTGATGTGACTATAAACGGCACACTGAATGTTCGCACAGCGATTGACCTTGCAGATAACGACATTTTAAGATTTGGCACAGGTGATGACTGCGAGTTTTTCTGTGACGGTGCTCATATGTACACTGACCTTAATTCAGGTATAGGTAATTGGTATGTACGAGATGGAACCACCACACGATTTACATTTGACGATGCAGGTAGTTTTACTGCAACTGCCAACATCACAGCATACTCAGACCGTAAACTTAAAGACAACCTTGAAGTAATACCAAATGCCTTAGCCAAAGTTTCAGCACTTACAGGTTATACTTATGACCGTATTGATATGAGCGGTAACAGACAAAGTGGTCTTATTGCACAAGATGTGCAGGAAGTTCTGCCAGAAGTTGTTATAAATAATGTTGACCCTGATAGCGGCGAGGAAACACTTTCAGTTGCATACGGCAACATGATTGGTTTGCTTGTTGAGGCAATTAAAGAATTGAAAGCTGAAGTTGAAGAATTAAAAGGCGGTAAATAATGACTTTACCTTTATCAGGCCCACTTAGTTTAAGTGCTATTCAGACAGAGTTTGGCGGTTCTAATCCGATAAACATCAATGAATATTATCGTGGTGGTGCATATGTACCTGATACTGCGGCAAATAGTGGCATCCCAACATCAGGCACTATTTCTATAGGTGATTTTTATGGTGGTGATGCAACACCAGCAACACCAACAGGCACGTTCAGTGCGGCTAACTTTACGTCACAATTTAATGTGGCAACAGGGGTGTATGTGTACTCAAACATTCTTACCCTTACCGTATCAAACGGCCCAATTACTGTAAGTGTTAGTGGCACAGGCTCACCAAGAATACAGAAAAATAGTACAGGCTCGTATCTTACTTCAATATCATTCAACAATGGCGACACAATTCGCATGAGGCTGCTTAGTTCTTTTTCATATGAAACGACAGTAACAGGCACAGCACCAATGACAGGCGATACCGCATCATTTAGTGTAACCACAGAGGTTGACCCATGTTTTGAAGCAAGCACACTAATCCTAATGTCAGATGGAACTTACAAAACACTCGCACAGATTCAAGTTGGCGATATGGTTATGGGTTACTCAACACCAAGTATGATCGACCAAAGTGTTGATGGATGGTATGCTTGGACTTCATCAGATATTACAGATGGCGCAAATACTGTGGCAACTGTTGTGTCTGTAAATACACATCCGCACTTCAATTACTACACTATTAATAATGACTTTAAAGTGTCAGGCTTGCATCCGCTGTTGATAAAACGTGATGAGCTATGGCAATGGATTAAAGTAAACGCGCTTCAGGTTGGTGACAAAATGTGGTCAGACAATCAGGAAGAAATTGAAATCACATCCGTCGTAAATACCCTTGCAGAAAGTGAAGCCGATGCGATATCTGTTGTATCTCTTAATGTTGAAAACGTTGACACATACTTCGTCAAAGGAAACACAGGAATCACAATCCTCGCCCACAACAAATAGGTTTACGGAAAACAAAAATTAACTACGTTAGTACTTAGGATAATATTATGTCAGAAGACTTGCATAAACAAATTGGAAGACTTGAAGCACACGTTGAGGCACTACAAAAGTCAACAGAAGAAATCAGAAATGATGTAAAAATCATGACAGAGCAGATGAATAGGTGGCGCGGTGCAGGGATGGTCTTAGTGTTGGTTGGTGCGGTCTTCGGATTTATAATAGACAGTCTGGCTTCACTTTTTAGTAAATGAGATTTTTTGTTTTATTATTGTTAGGGGGCTGTGCCACACAAAGTTATACCAATTCATGTCCAGAGGCTGACATTCTATGCCAGACAAATTTAAACGCTCAAACGCTTTATCTCATTGGCGAAAAAGATGCGGCAGTAAGACTACTCTGTGGGTTGCAGGAATATCGGTCTGTCTTGGATTGTCAGTCACAGCAGTAGCACAGGACATCACAGGGGACTTAAACACCAACACAAATATTCGTGATGCCACAGTGGATAGCAACAATACACAAGAAACTATCAATTACAATGGCGCAGGAAGTAGTCCCGGATCACAGCCACCACCATCAGCAATATCACCTACAGTCATAGGCGGTGGCGGTCAGGATAGCTGCCTGATACCAACGGCAGGTGGGATACAAGTCAGCCTGTTTGGTTTAAGTTTTGGCGGCATGGAGCAAGATGATGAGTGCAACAGACGCAAGGATGCACGATTAATTGGTACGCCACAGCAGATAGGCGGTATGGGACTTCAAGTTTCAGGTATATCTGTAATGTGTGGAAATGCGGAAGTATTTAAGGCAATGGCACTTGCAAATACACCATGCCCGATTATGGATGTCAATAAGGGTAAGTTGTTGGTAGGTCGTGAGGCATTTGAAATGATGCGTAGCAATCCACGACAATTTGTGGTAGGATACCGCAAGAACCCAAAGTTCTGGAACGAGTTATTAAAGATAGGAGTTGAACTTGCAGAAATTGAAAAAACTACTGACAGTCGTAGCGTTTCTGAGCGTTACAGACGCACACGCAGCAGACGCAACAATAACTGAGCTGTATGATGCCGCCTCTGCAATTCAGCAGAAGTTGCAAATGTCTAATGCCGCCTTTACTATCGATATGATGGCTCATCAGGGTTATGTCGTTGAGACAGGCATTACAGATGTTGCCACCATTTCAGACACGATGGTTACAGACTATAATAATGCAATCAACAACGTATTAAATACCAGTTACCTGACAGCCAAAGATGTCTTTATTGAAAAACACAATGAAGCTATTAACAATATGCACGATGCGATTGGTGAATTGGTTGATGCAACAAGCAGATTATCAACTGTTTCTGTGGTTGCTGAATTGGCTTTGAACGCAGAAACAACGCAGGAACAATTACAGGTTCAGCAAGCACTGGCTCAGACTGACATGACTATTACTGAGGCTGACGTAAATAACTACAACGAAGCCTTGGGCAGTGTGGAAAGTTTTGCCCAACAGGCTGGCGCGTTTTTAAGTGCCGCCAACAACGAAAGTATTACATCTGCGGTTGACAACTACTCAGCACAGAACAATATTGCGGTGGCATCATACAGCCAAA
>Ga0208303_1000377_pt1 | contig 18271 bp, 19 predicted proteins | sample CB_VirMetaG_2_FD_184537 | JGI IMG/M metagenome (GOLD analysis project Ga0208303, IMG submission 184537) | Freshwater to marine saline gradient viral communities from Chesapeake Bay - CB_1504_2 Viral MetaG (SPAdes) (version 4) | ecosystem: Environmental > Aquatic > Marine > Coastal | place: USA... | reverse complement strand
AAGTATTTGATGGTGTATCAAGTGATTGTTTTAAATTTCCATTAACTGTAAATGTATTTGAGTTACCAGAACTATCTGTACCAAGTGCTGCAGAGTTTTCAAATTTTAAATGAAAACCATTATTACCCCAAGTGAGACCAGATGGTGATTTAAATTTCCAAATACCTGATGTAGAATCTGTTTCACCGAATGATGTGTGAGCAACAGCAGTTCCATCTACAAATGAAGCATGAGATATATAACCATCAAAATAATGACTACCACTATAAGAAGCTCTACCTACTTGCATAGTTTCACTATTAACTCCTACATTTGACCAAGATGCTCCCTGTGCAGGTAGATTTAAACCAGAACCTCCAACATTTGTAAGAGTTTGTAATTCTCCATTTACATATACTTTTAATCTATCAGCAATGGTAGACTCATCAGTATCTGCTATAAAATGAAAATGATACCAAGCATTATTATCTCTAAATAATCTGTTAGCAACAGAATTCATATTACCACCACCAACACCATTAGCACCATTATAAATTCTTAATGCACTATCATGTATTGCAAAAGCTATTCCTGTTCCATCTGCCCAACCATTAGATGTAGAGAATAAACCTAATGTTCCACTTGTAGCACTTAATTTAGCCCAACAAGAAAATGTAAATTTTTTAGTGCTTGTTCCTGCTGTTTGTGTTCTATATAAAAAAGATGATGCCATAATACTATCCTAGTTAAACTGTCCAGAGTTATTAGCTCCTAAATTAATTGTTATTGTAAATGCTCTATCAGCAGTTTGACCTTGAGCATCTGTAGCTCTCAAAGTAAAACTAAATGTTGTATCTGATGTTGTGCCACTCTCTGTACCACTTATCACACCTGTGGATGTATTTAAAGATAAACCACCTGGAAAAGTACCAGAGGTTTTAGAAAAAGATGTAGCATTAGTTGCAGCTACTGTAACTGATATTGAATCTCCACCAGAAAAAGATCCTAATGATCCAGCAGCAGTTGTCCAACCTGGAGCATCTGATACTGTTAGTACAGCAGATGTTTGTACTGCGTTTCCATCTGGATTTTCAATATATAATAAATAAGTTCCATCAACAGGTAATGTAAATTTAGCAGCGATACTTGAAGCTGAACTAAATGATACTTCGTCTGCAACTGTCAATGCACCAGTAGATGAATTGATAGCTGTAACCAAAGGTACAGATACAAAATTACCACCTGATATTGTAACTGTAGTTTGTGTGTTCTCAATTACAGATGGATTGATAGATGAAAATGTTGGTCTTGTTTCACCTTGAATAGTAACAGAACCACCCAAAGAAACACCAGAGCCATTAATAGTAATAGCAGAGTTAGTCAAAGCACTATTAGGTAATGTGCTTGTTGAAGCTCCTGATACTAAATTTGCTAATGTTCTTGCTTTACTCATAATTAATTACCTTGCTGTACATGGTACATTGTTTGAACCTACTAATGATTGACCAAATGCCATGTAGATGTATGTACCACCTGATGTATTATCTTCTGCATCTGTATTACGAATTTTTACCCCATTACTTAAAAAATCTATATTACTTGAACCCTCAATAGTAGTAGCATTTGGTCTTAATGTTTTATCAATTACATTGAAACCACTTGTACTTCTTTTATTATCAAAAATTCTCCAGTTATTTCCAGCAGCATCACTTCTTTTCATAATTATTAAAGCAGGTTTAAATCCAGTATAAATAAAAGTTCCATCAGCATTTCCATTACCAACATAAGAACCAAACTTGCTGTAACCAGTTTTTGTTGAAAACGCATACATAATATATGTTTCATCATTAGTATTTCCATTTGAACCAGTACCTAAAGTCACTACTGTACTTGATGGAGCTGTATCATACCATGGAGAAGCTGAAGTATTTTGTGCATTTGTTGCATCTAAAAATAATTCTTTTGTCCAACCTAAACCACTACTTCCTACAGACCATTGTCTACCACTAGCCAATCCTTTAATAATTACAAAATCTGCTTTTGCACCAAGATGATGTGGTATTGTATGACCTGCTGTTCCATTACCAATAAATTTAATAATAGAAAATCCTGCTGTTGTATTTACCGAATAAGAATATGCTTTACCAGTTCCTGAACCTGTTGTAGTTCCAGAACCAGTTGTTCCTGCTTTCCAACCCCACCCAACAAATGTATTACCATTAACAGCAAAGTCAGCCTGTGTTCCTAATACATAACCATCTGCATTAAAAGCTGTTACACCTTGTGCATTTGTTGCTTCTGCTGCATTACCCTCTGATTTTAACTGTTTAGTTATACCTCTCACACTATCTGTTAAAATATGTGAGTAAGAATCTGACCGACACTTTGTCCATAACCAATCTGGCTGAAATCCTACACCAGATATTGTTTGTGCAGAACCATTGCCTGACCAAAGAGAAGTATTAAAATAATCTCCAGATTTATTGATAGTTGTGTATGCCATGATTAAAATATCTCCTTGTAATTAGTTTCTTTGCATGAGTGTAACGAATGTAAAGCCATTATAAATTTAATCCTTTTGTTGATAAAGCAGTATAGCCTGTTGGTACATCATATTCAAATATTCCATTACCACTTGCGTTAGTTCCTGCACTAGCTACTGCTGTTGTTCCGAAGTAGCCATTGCCGAAGTTTGCTTGTATTGTTGAAGAAGAAGAACTACTGTTGTCAGACCAAGAAAAGAAATAAAAACCTTGATTTGTTGTTGATGATGCAGGTATTGCCATACCATTTGTTCCATTTGATGGATTAGCAGAATTTTGCCAAACACCATTTTTAGAAAAATAAATTTTATTATTATCGCCATCATAAGCAATTCCAATTATATCATTAACTGCATATGTTGAACCCCATGAGGTAGTTGAAGTACCATTGGTATCAAATTTACCATTGTTTCCATCATAATAAATTTCGTCTGTACCACCATTTAATCCATCTGTATTAGATGTTGCTATTTTTCCAACTAATCCTAATCTCATATTAGAGCCACTTGTCCATTTATGTTCTGAATAAAATTTACCACTAGACATTCCTAAAGTAGTTGTGCAATGAGCATAATTACTACTACTACTTTGAAGTGTTGTATTTCCATTTGAGAAGTTTCCTGCAAAATATATATTATCTAAAACATTCCAATTAGCAAAAACATTGCTTGGACAATCTTCTGTTTTTGTAAGTGTACCACTAACAGAACTCCAATCATTAGAATTTGGAGAACTATCTGTAATTGTATTACCATCTTTTAAAATCCAAAAACCATTCGTTCCATAAGTAACACTTGGAGAAGTTTTAATTTTCCATTCTCCAGTTGTTGCATCTGTTTCTCCAAATGCTGATGCGTCATAAGCTGTACCATCTATGAAGTGAACATGGCTCATAGAACCACTAAAAAACTGTGTATCGTTATAACTTCTTTTACCTATTTCCCAAGCTTCTGTAGTATTCACAAAACTATTTGCACTTGAAGATGGATTGGTACTTGCTAAAAAAGAAGTTTCTCTTACTCCATTAACATAAAGTCTTAATCTATCTCCTGCTGTGCTATTAGTTGTATCCCAAGTTATTACTATATGATACCAAGAATTAACATCTCTAAATACTCTATTAGTTTCTTTTAGTGCGTAATAACCACTAGAATAAAATCCAAGAACTAAATTATCTTCATTATCAAAAACAAAAAAATCATCATTATTACTTGATGTGTCATCACAACTAAATAATCTTTCTTGTGAACCTAAAGCACCTCTTTTTACCCAAAAAGATAATGTCCAAGTATTTCTGTTTCCATTACCACTAAAGGTTTTTCTTATTGATGTATTAGCCATTAGCAAATCTCCTTGCTTGAGCTATTGATTAATGATTTGAAAATGTTATCCATTAGTTAAATTGTCCTCCACCTGTTGCACCGAAGCTAGAAGTTAAGCTAAATGCTCTATCAACTGTTTGTGCTTCGGCATCTGTAATTCTTAAAGTAAAATTATAAGTTGTTGGTGTAGTTGAACTACCACCAAAATCACTTGTTGTTATCACACCTGTAGATGAATTTAAAGTACAATTTGCTTGTGAGGCATTTGTTAATACAGATGTTACTTCAGAAAAAGTTATTGAACTATCAGAAGAACCTACAACTGTTGCTACAGTTCCTGAAAAATTACCAGCAATCGTACCTAATGATCCTGCTGCTGTAGAAAAACTTGGAGCAGTTGAAGCTGTAATAATATTGTTTGTTGATCTTCCAGCATTACCATCTGGATTTTCAACTCTAACATAATAATTGCCACTTGCTAAAGTTACATTAACTGAAAGTGTCGTTGCGTTTGTAAATGAAACTGTATTAGAATTTGTAATAGCACCTGTTGAACCATTAACAAATTCAACAGAGGGTATTGAAACAAAGTTTGTTCCTGTAATACTTATTGTTGTAGCTGAAGCTGGAGCAATAGTTTGAGATACATTGGCTACTGTTGGTTTAGTTTCTGCTGCATCAATCCAAGATAATTGGTTTGTGCTTGAACCATTACTAGCTAAAACTTGATTTGCTGATCCAACTGATGTTGGTAAAATTAAAGTGTATGATTGTCCAGCAGAGTGAGCTGGAGATTGTATTTTAACTCCATGTGAATTTTGTGAACAATTTAAAGTAATCTTACCATCTGCTGAAGAACCATCTCCTCTTGCAGTTAAACTATTAGCTTCTACTGTAGCAGTAGTAAGAGTTTTACCTGCCATTGTTGTAGGTAATCTTGCATCATTTAAAGTTCCTGATGTAATATTTGATGCAGCTATACTTGCTACATTAAATGTTCCAAAACCAACTATATCAATAATATCTGCTTGTGTTGCACCAGTTGCTAATACTACTGATGTTCCTGAAGTTACAGTTACATCTGTACCATTAACTAATTTAACACCATTTAAATATACATCTATAAATCCTGCATCATAAGCAAGTGTATTGCCATTATCATCTGATCCTGTAAATGTAGTTTGATTTGCAGAAGCTGTGTATTTAAATCTTGCAGATGTTCCATTAACTGTAGAACCTGCTGCTGCCCAACCAGATGATTTATAAACTTTTAATTCATTAGCAGTAGTGTCAAAATATAAATCACCCACATCCAAAGAACTACTTGGTGCTGAACTTGCAACTCTATATCTTTCACCAAAACTATTAACACCAGTAATATTTGCTGCTGTTGTATTAACATTTGATATTGAACCAGCTACAGTATTAACATTAGAAATAGAACCACCTACATTAGTAACATTAGTATTGTTAGATGCTACTGTATTAATGTTAGTTGAGTTACCAGCAACTGTATTTACATTTGCTATTGATCCACCAACATTTGTTACATTAGTATTATTAGATGCAACTGTATTTATGTTTGTAGAGTTTCCAGCTACAGCAGTAATATTAGAATCATTATTTGCAACTGTTGTAATATTAGAACTGATTGCAGCTACTGTTGAAACTTCTGTAGCTTTAGGAGTTAATCTATGAAAAGTATAAGTATTTAATGTTGTAGTTGTTTCTACAAGTACACCAAATCCTGCTGTTAAAACTGTAGAACCACATCCAGTTATTGTTACTGTAGAACCACCTACAGTTCCACTTGATATACTAACAGTTCCTCCAGAGGGTGTTCTTGTACTTGATATTGCTTGTATTGAAACGATTGTTCCTGCACCATCATTTACATCTGGATTTGTATTTGGAAAACTTGTTTCATTTGCTATAGGAAAAAAACCACCTACATCATCTACTAAATCTATAACTCTTGCATTGATAGCAGCAGTTGTTGCTATGAAGTCATCACTATTAGACCATGATTGACCAGAGTTAATTAATTCAGATGTATCTTTATTTAAAAATCTAGTGTCAGATGCTGATGTTGTATAGAAAGTATTATTGTCTGGTGTATGAGATGCTTGTTCTGAACTTGTAACTATAGCTGCATCTGCAATCTTACCAATCGTTACAGCATCATCTGCTATCTTTGCAGTAGTTACATTAGTATCAGCTATCTTTGCTGTTGTAATTTGTGAGTCTGCAATATGTGCAGTATCAATACTACCATCTACATAATGTTCTGAATCTATACTATCATCTGCAATCTTACTTCCATTAACTGCGTCTGCATTTATTTTAGCAGTTGTAATTCCATTGTCAGCTATTTTAGCTGTTGTAACATTTGCATCTGTAATTTTTGCAGTAGTAATTGCGTTGTCTGCTATTTTAGTTGTGGTAACTGCATTAGCATTTATCTTTGCTTCTGTAACTGCATTAGCATTTACTTGTGATGCTTGAACTGCATTGTCAGCAATCTTTGCATTAGTAACTGCATCATCTGCAATTTTAACTGTAGTAACAGAACCATCTGCTAATGTTATAGTTGTAACAATTCCAGTTGGAATTGAATTACTTGTTTTAGATAATATACCAATATAAACATTTGAGATAGAACCTGATGTAAGAGTTCCAGAATCAAAAGTAACATTGATTGTTGTATTAGAAGAAAATGAAGATGAAGCTATTGTTCCAACTAAAGTATTAGCTGAATCTATAATTTTAATTCTTCTACCTGCATGATAGATTGCACTTACATCTACACCATTAATTGTAAAAGAAGTTGCTGATGCGTAAGCTGCTGTATAAGCACCATCACCATCACCATATTCTATCCATTGTGCATCATTGAACCACTCTCTAGTATTCTTCATCAATGCTCTGATTGCATTGTTTAGATTAGAGGGTAGCATTCCTTCTGCAACAGAAATACCATTTAATGATGTGTTACTAGCTTGTGTTGTTGAATAATCTTTTATACCTGCCACTTTATTCTCCTATGAACCAAGCAAATGCTTTATTGTTTTCTTGATTCTTTTCGTTAATCAATGCGTTGATAGCTTCTTCAATTTGTCTTTGAAAGAACTCTTGAGTTTCAAAACTGTATCTCACATTATCTATATCACTTTTATCTGTCATCTCAAGCCTGATCTTGATGCAACAATATCTATTCCTTGTGCATCTTTCCAAGCTCCTCCACTTGGTATTTTTACATTAAATTTTACATATCTTCCAGATTGTCTTACTGGATTAATACCTGTTGTATTCATACTTGAAACAGATGATTCTGTACTACTATCTGCTAGTTTATCTCTAGTTTTTATAGTTACAGTAGCTTCAGCATCTACAATAGGTCTTACACCTATTATATTTGATCTTGTTCCTGGAAACAACTCAATTTCTGAAGTTTCTATTTCTCCTACATTTGCAGTACCAGAAAAGATAGCTGCTTTAAAATTATTATCTATTGCACCTAATAGTAATTGTCCTCCAGACCAAAAGTCAGTATCTAAAGCAATATTAATTTGATCCAAGTTTTGAGATATAATATCCATTAACTCTACTGTATATGCACCAACAAACTGTGAAAATATTGTACTAGCATTAGCTTCAGCAGTTGACCATTTTTGTGTAGCATAATTGTAAATTAATATTTTATCACAAATACCTGTAGTGTTAGATGTATTAGAAGCTGAAGGATATAACCACATAGCAAGTTGATTAAATGGATCAACAGCAGCACATATTCTATCAGCAAATGCTTTGTTTAAATCTACATCAAAAAATCTATTTACTTTTTCTGCACCTATTGAAATAACTTGATCGCCATTGATTTCAAAGAAACCATCATCTGCATAAAAGAATACTCTACGATTATCTTGACAAACTGTTCTACCATATACTGCACCTCTGTTAGGTGATATTACTGATAATCTAAATACTGTTGCACCACCCACATAGTCCATACGAACTATTTGATTTTGTCTAAACACATAACCAATCTCTCCTGATGTTATGTGTGTAATCTGTCCACCTGAACCTGGTAGGTCTTGCAAGTCTGATTGTTTAGTTCCAGGCGACCAAGTTCCAATATCATTGATACCTGACCATTGTATTCTATTAGATGCGTTACTATGATTTCCTGTAACTAAAAAATCTCTAATAACTCCTGATACTCTAAAGTTAGGTAAAGTACCACTTGTTGTAATAGTAGATAAATTTGCAAAATTAGTTGATGTACCCATTAAAAAATATTGTGGAGCATCTACACCATTTGTTGCAATTATATAATTACCAAATTGTGTAAAAGTCCAAAAGTCATCATTAGAACCTGTAAGACTTCCTTTTCTTGAAGTAAAAGTACCACCAGCTAATTGATATATATTTGTGTTTGTAGAAACAAAATTAAAAACTGTATTTGAATTATCTCTAAATGAACCAGCACCTCTACTATCAGCAGCAATATTATTTGATGAATAACTTACTAATGATGGAAATCTTTTATAGGATTGTCTTGCAAAATAAACATTGTTAGCAACATTAGCACCAGGATTATTATGCTCTGGTTGGTCAGGAAGCCATTCGCCAAAAGGTACTTGCATTATTCTCCTATTGGTTATTATTTGTTATTGCAACATAATTATCATTAAAAGAACTTGCTACAGTTACATCTGATCTTTGTTGTAATGGTGCATTACCATATTGATCTTCTCTGTCATTTCTCTCAAGTCTTTCAAGTGCTGTTACATATTGTTGTTGCCATTGTTGTACCTGTCTTGGTTCAATGCCACCTAAAAAATTAGCAGCATGATATAAAGCACCATATAAATAAATTGAAGGATGATTTGATAAAATATAATTTGATGTATTAGTTGATGATAAAGGATCAAACTCCTTATAATAATTAATTGTTGCTGTATATGTAGATGCTGGTGTTGGAGCAAATCTAAAGTTATCTCCTAATATTGTAAATGTGCTTGGCATACCAGAAGTTGAACTACCTTTTATTTGATCCATTTGAGCTGGAGTAATATATTTTAAAGCATATTTAGTTCCACCTTCTACAATATACATATCTCTTAATTGTAAAAATCCTGTAGGAAGTGCAACTGTTTCTGCATTAATAGTAAATGAAGCATCTGTTGCATTCATTTTTCTTATTCTTAATTTTGAGTTGAAATCTTTTTCAGCCAACACTATAAAATCTTCGGCTATCTCTGATGTTAAATCTGTTCTATTTAACCAATTTGCTATTGATGTTTTTAATTCTGTGTATGTAGATAAAGCCATTATATATTACCTTCTGCTGTTTTGAAATATCTAAACTCTGTTGAATTTAGTTTTTTCTTTAATATTTTTTTTTGTACTTCTGGTGGTAGTCCAAACCAATTATTACTTCCATTATACTCATTTGCCCAAACAGATAAAGCAATAGTTGGAATACTAGCCACTCTCTTTAAATCTCTGGATTTAGAATATCCATCATTTAAATTAAGTAATCTTTTATTGTGTTTAAGATGTGGATCAATATTAACTTCTTCCTTAACAGCAATTTTACCTTCCATGTCATCTTTCATGTAGGTAGTTTTATTTAAACCATCAATAGTAATATCTTTTCTCATCTTCCTTGTCCTTTGTACCTAGTTAGTTTTTTTTGTCTTTTTTCACTTTTGTTCAAAGATTTTTTATGAACACCTGGTCTTTTAGGTGGTTTATCTCTTGGAACAAAGTGGACAAACTTTTGTCTTGCCACTACGCACTCATTTCAGTTACATAGACATCTGTAGATGAACCATGAAATACTGCAATCTTTTCGCCAGGTGAAACTTTTAATATTTCTATTTCTCCAGATGGTAATAAAGCTGATGTTGCACTTGCAGTAGGTGAAGCACCTAAAACAAAATGGAAATTAGCTGAACCAACTATTCTAATATATTCAGTTTGTGAACCAAATGCACTAGATGCTGCTGAAGAATTATTGGTATTAATTTTTTGTGTAGCACCAGGTCTTAAAGCATAATTATAACTCATATTTTTTCTCCTAATTTTTTAGGGGGGAAGTATCGCTAGACAAGATCCCCCCAGTTAGTATTTATCTTCTTATAACAAATGTCACAAGTAATTTTTTAGCTCCAGTAGAACCACCATCTGTAATTAATTCAATAGTTCCATTTTCTTCAACTCTATTAGCAGCAGTAGGTTCAGCAGAATCTACAGTACCAGCAGCAGAACCAGAGTGTGCAACTGTGATTCCTCCACCAGTTACAGCAGTACCACCTATTTCAAAAGAAATAGCTGCGTTGCCACCAGAAATTGCACCTTGTAAAGCAGTAATAATTTTAATTATTTTACCACCATCAGGTACAGCAACAAAAGTTGATGAAGCTGTTGAAATATCTTCTATTTCAGCAGTTAAAAAGTAATCGTTTAATGTTCTCATTTTTTATCCTATTTATTTGCTTCGTTCCGACTTCAAAATAAATCTTCAAAGACCAAACAAAATTGTTAATTGATTGATGGGGGATTGCTCCCCCACCAGATTAAGTATTATGAAGTAGTTAAGTCTGTAACTAATCCACTAGCTTTTTCGTTTCTTGACACAAGAGTGTACTCTGCCAACATAAATCTCTGATCTGCATCAGCAGTTTGTGCTGGAGTTTGTAGAGCAAAATCTCTCAAGAAAGCAACTGCCCAGTAGTCCATCTCTAATACAAGAGCATCCTGACCTTTTTTAGCAGCAGTAGCATTTGCACCTCTGATAAATCGGTTTGGAGCAACTTGTAGAGTTCCGAAATCTGACTCATATACATCAATAGAAGTAACTAATCTTCTATCTTCTGCTTGGTCAAATCTAGTTGAACCACCAGTAAAGCCAGATAGTTTTTGTTTATTGAAAGCACCAACCATAATCATGTTTGGATTTCCACCTTCATTAAAGCATGATCTCAATACACCTTTTAACTGATCTTCAGTAAAAGCTCTTTGAGTTCCATCTGTTCTAGCAGCACCATTTCCAGCACCAGAACCACCAGCACCTGCATCAACATTGGTTTCAATCCAAGTTTGACAGCCACCTAGTTTTCTAGCAGTAGAAGCATTACCAGCAGCTTTTGCTACATTAGATAAAAGAGCAGTTTCCATATCTCTTTTTAATTCTTTTGCAGATTTTGCTACTTGATAAGCTAACTCATTGTTTCTACCAGCAGCAGTTACAGCATCATTTGTTCCTGATACTTGAACAGCTTTTGTAGAAATTTGAGTATGGTTTTCTTCTTTAGTAGTTGCACTCAATGTAGGGTAACTAATCGTTGCACCCTCAACTGCATGGTTAGCAGCAACATCTGCTAACGCATCTGTTTGCCATTGGTGAGTAGTTTGTGTTGCTTTTTCTTTAGCAACTCCAGACATAAAAGGTGTTTCAGTTGGTGATATTGAATAAATAATATCTGCCAAATCTTCTCTTATGCCGACTGTTTGGTATGTTTGATATACAGCCATTGTTTATCTCCTTATTTAGGTTATTGTTTATAAATAACGCATCAAAAGATCAGTTGCGTCTTTTGGACTTCCTGACTTTTTCAACGCTCTAATTTGATTCAACCTAGATTTAGAGTTTAATTCTTCTTTAGTAGATTTTGTGCCTGACTTAACAAACTTACCAGATGGTCTGATTTTTTTAGAAACTAAATTAGGTTTAACTTCTTTAGATTTCTTATAACCCATTCCATCCATAATCACATCAAACATTCTTGAGTCATAAATTCTTGAAACATCCTCATTAGAGAATCCTTTAGAACTTAAATAACTAACAATATTTGATTTAACTGTTGCACCCTTTATTGGGTCAGCTATCTCTGGATGTCTTAAGTGAAGTTTTCTTTGTTCTTCTCTTAATATTTCCTGAAATTGAGTTTGCTGATGCTCTCTCAATTTTTGCTGTGCATCTTGTATCGTATTTTTTCGTTTCTGAATTCTACGATCAATCTTTGCAGCTTCAGTTGGATCTTCATCCCAAAGTTTATCTAGTTCTTTGGAATTCATATCGTTGTTAATTTCAGCATTCAAAGTAACTACCAAAGAGTTTAAATCATCCATCTTTGTTGAATACTGTTTTTTAAGACGATCTTCTTCAGATTTTAGCTCTCTTTTCTCAATCGCTATTTCTTCAGTCTTTCGTCTATAGTCGGCATCTTTTTGATAACCTGCTTTTAATTCTTCAAGGTCAACATCAATCTTTTCACCATTAACTGTAACTTGGTGTAGATTGGTTGTTTGTTCTTCAATCGCATTTTCATCTTCTGATGCTTCTTCTTCGGCTGGAGCTTCTTGAGTTTCCTCTTGTTGAGCTTCAGGTTGTTGTTGAACTTCTTGATTATCTTCAGCTTTCGCTTCTGTTTCTTTCGGTTCAACTGGTGTTGCTTCTTCTTGTGGTTTGTTGATAACACCTTTGGTGTCCATCAAACCTTCAATATGTTTAGCAGCACCTTGTACTGAACTATTATTCAGTAAAGGGTTTGAGTCAGACATATAGTCCTCCATAGTTAAGCTGTCTTACGACTTGGCTTATTCTAACCATTGTGGTTAAAATTTTGTATTATCTTGTTGTTTTCTAAAATCTTCTAATTGTTTTGAAGCAAGTTTCCCTGTTTCAATAACAGTCTGAAGATGTTGTTCTACTTTTCCAACAACATTATAAGCAATCCAAAGTTTTTCTCTGGTATCACTTTCTTTAGCACCAGTTTTCTCAAGTAGTGCTTCAGAGTAAAGTTTTTTTAGAGAATCAACAGCCTCTATAAAAATTTTACTCTCCAGTATTTGTTTGGCTTGGTTGGATCGGCTGATCTCCTCCGATCTCCTTGCCTGGTCTTTGATTTTCATCTAGTCCTTGTACTTGTTTGCTGAACATATTAGCAGATTGTTGTGCTTTTTCAAGAATCTTGGATTGATTAGCCATCATAATCTTATCTAGGTCTGCATCAGCTTTTATTTTAGTAGTATCTAGTTGTGTATTATATTTTAAAGCTATTTCTTTTATCTTTGCTTCAAAATCTAAAGCCATTTCTTCTGATTTTTGTTGTAGCTCTTTGTATTTTAATTCAACATCAGCAATTTTTCTCTTATTCTCTGCATCAATTCTAGTAAATTCTATTTTTTCAATAGGAGTTAGAGGTGGTGGTTGAGGAGGTGGCATCATTTGTTTGCCTATATCAGGATCAACAAAGTAGCTTTCTACATTTTTAAGTCCTGCATTCTCAATTACTTTAGTTAAAGTATTATAAATATTTTTTAATGTAACCATAGGCATTTCTTTTCCACCTTGTAATTGAAATGCTTGTATCTGTCTTTCTAAAATACTATTTAATGTAACTGTTTGTTGTTCTTTAGAACCTGTTCCAAGTCCTACAACGATTGATATATTAAATCTATCTTTCCATTCTGTAGGTTTTACAGGAACATACATATTATTAATCATTACAACTCTTTGTTTATCTTGATACTTAACCATTAGTTCAAATATTTTTTTAAATAAATCTTTAACACCTGTTTCAGCAAATATTCTTGCAATCAATTCTGATCGCATTTGTGTTTGTGTCATCAAAGCATTCACACCAGTTGCAGTTTTAGAGTTTAATGTATCTGCATCTAATCCTTGTGCTGATTTTGTAATACCTGTTCTTGCTTCTCTAACAGTATCTAAATAAGATAATAATGGAAATGCTTGATTAGATATTGGTTGAGCTTGTAAAGGTTGCATCACTTGATTCGGTGGTTGTTTAGTTCTAACTACACCACCAGGTCTAGTTGTTAATAGATCATCCATGTTCACCATGCCATCCATAACTGCAACTCTATTATTATTTGTTAGATACATATTATCTAATAGCTGTCGCATTACAGTTGATTTCATTAATTGAATATCTTCAACTAATTCAGAAACTGATCTACCATAAAATCTATGTGGCATTGGTATAGGTGTGATTGTTACAAATGGAATATTATCACATGGCATATTTTCTAACACCATAGAACCATCATCTCCTGCTGAAATTATTTTTCGCAGTTCTGCAATACCATCTTCATCTTCATCATATCTGACATAAGATTCATAAATTAAAACTTTTGTATTTTGACCTTGAGTATAATTATCTACAGGATATTCATCTACATTTCTTTGCCTGACCATATCTTCGCTATTATAAATATCATCACTTGATGCAGGGATTTTATTTACTTCATCTTCTGGATAACCCATAGCCACCAAGTCTGATCTTGACATTAAAACTTTATGAGAAACAAAATCTGCTTCTTGAATTGTTTTAGCATTACGATCAATTAAAAATTCTTCAGGGGGTACAGATTCAATTTTTATTTTACCAGTTTTTTTAATTCTTTTAATTTTACAATTATATAAAACAAAGTCAGGAGTTTTTATTTCTGAAAGCTCTGTCATACCTTGAGCTTCATATTGTTCTATTACTTTTTCAAATTCTGCTTTAGCATCTTCATCTTCAAATTCTTCTTCTTCAATAATTTCTATTTCATCTTTAGTATCAGATAATGCTTCCTTATCTTCCATTGATAAGTTCTCATAAGTTTCAAACTCAACAGTTTCAGATTCATCCCAATAAATTTTTAAGAAACCATTTTTTTCAATCAATGCGTCTTTGAAAAAATTATATAATAATTGAAAGCCATCATTGTCTTTGTAAAATACATGATTTAAATATGCAGTTGCTTGTTCAGCTAAAGGTACATCTTCAGCAGTTACAGGTTCACATTTAACAACTTTATCGGATGCTGTAAATACTCTTAATAAATTTGGTAAGATACTTTCAATCGTATCAGATACATCAGTTGATACTACTTGTGAACGACCATCTATTTCTGTTCCAAGTTTATCTCCTAAATAATATTCTATAGATTTTTTTCTACCTTCAGAAAGATTACCACCTAAATATCCTAAAGCATTTTCTATGTGATTACCAAGAAGGCTTTTTAATTTTAAATCAAATTCTATTTTTTTATCTGCCATACTAAACTATGTAACTTGTGTTAATATCAATTTGCTCTTTCCAGTTAGTCATTTTGCCACCAACAAAAGTACAACCATATCTAAAAGCATCTGCTGGATGACTGGCAAAGTTATGAATGGGTCTGTTTTTAAAACATTGGTTTTTATCATCCCACTTTTTTTGGTAAGCCTTCAAAGCCTCTACTCCTTGATATGTTTTATTTTTATCAAAATAACATTTAGGTAAGTCTTTTCTAACAGCTTCAATCCCATCTTCAATAGAAAGTTTTGGAGCTATATCAAAAGATATACCTAATTCAAGAGCTGATTCTAATCTTGATTTTCCGAAAGCTCCTAATTCCCTAACTTTTATATCATGTGGAGCTATATGTCTATCATATTTATAAGGTTTGGAGTCTAGCAGGTCAGCATAGAAATCTAATCCTTCTCCAGATGATTCTTCATAATCAATAACTCTAATTTCATCTTTATGCCTTTGGACAAACCAAATAGCTGTAGAGTCTTTCAATCCTAAATCCCACCATGTTTCCACATCTAAATTTTCATCATAAGGTACATCAGTAATTTTATTTGTCTTTTCTAATTCCTCAATGATTGCTCCATAGTATGATCCAGTAATTGCAGCTTGAAATGAACACTCAAATTCCTGGTCGTATAAATCTTCTGACATCATTTGTTTAGCAGAGTCTAATTCATCTTGATCTAGTATATTAGTTTCACTTGCCTTAAACACCCCAGTCCACCAATCCTTCTGCTCTTGTGCATCTTTGTGTAATTTGTAAAAATAATTTTGTCCTTTGGGTGTGCCAATAAAAATACACCATCCCTTTCGGTCTGCCAATGCAGGTCTGATAATTTCTGGAAATATCGTTGGGGATATGCTTTGAGTTTCATCCATGACACAACCATCTAAAAATATACCTCTTAATGCCTGATCGTTTTCTGCACCTAAAATTGTAATCCTTGCACCATTAGGAAAATCGCATCTTAATTCTGATTCATTGAATTTAACAAATGGTATGTTCTTGCCGAAATTTTTTATGTAATCCCATGCAGTAGATTTACCTTGTTTGAATGTTGGCGAAATAAAGGCATATCTTGGATTAGGTTTAGGGTTGGTCAAAGCATCTCTAATCATGTGATTGATACACATTACAGTCTTGCCAGACCTCCTATGTGCAACAACTACATTAAATCGGTGCTTAAGCATCTCATTGTGCAAAAATTTTTGTAGTTTTCTAGGTGTATATGGAATTGTGATTTCTGCCATTTTTAAATAAAACCCCCCTTAATGAATAGTTCTATTCAAAGTATATTGCAATGGGTTTATTCCTAGTTCTTCAATCATGTAATCGCTAAAGTCATGTGCTTCGTTTAAATCGTTAAAGCCATCAAAATGTATTATGACAGAATTAGTTGATTCTGAAATAACAACTAACGCATTAATCTTTGGTTTATCTGTTTTAAACATTATCGGCTCTCCTTGTTTAGATATATATACCTCCTAACATAATATACGCAACGCAAAATTACGCAGAAGGGGACACCCTTTTTAAAACCCCCCATAAAAACTATGCTCTTTCTAGTTAGCAGTGATAACGATCTAGTATCAGAAGCGACTTACAAGCGAATAAATTAAATTATATTAACGCAACAAGTGAAAACAGGCACAACTTACAAAAAAAATTGCTTATATAATGTGAAGGCAACTTTTTGTGTAAAAGTTCAGAGATAGTAGGTCTATCAAGGATATTAATATTGATTTTATTGAATTAATTTAAATTAATCTTTAGACCATTTAACAATCAATGGCTTATTATCAGCATTTGAAAGCTGCAATTTCTGTGCATTGTCGTTGTATTTTGGCAACAATTTAGATGCTTTCCATTTAGTTAGTGCTACTGCTTCCTTAATTAAATGGCTTGTAGCTAGATCACCTTTTCCATTTGCTTTGAAATCTTCTATCGCTTCTCTTAATTGTGTTGCAGTTTCTGATAATAAATAATCTACCCCATCTTGTTTTGCTAATTCGTATTGTTCCCTAACTTTGGGTTTTTTGTGCATTAGCTTTCTAAATCCTTCCCATGATAGATTTAAGTCTTTTAATATGTTTTTAATTCCATTACCCAAAGCTAATTGGCAGTAAATTTGATCTAAAATTTCATTTGTAAATTTAATATTATTCATGTTATTTATCTATTGACAAGCTATTGACAATAATATATTAAGTTGTTATGTTTAATTTATACATAATAAAACAACAAAAAGAAAGGTAAATTATGAAAGATACAATTACACAAAGTCAATTTGTAGATGAAATGTCAAAAAAGAATCATGGTTTCAGCTATGAAGGTGCAAAGGCTCTATTTGAACATTTAAGCCATTATGAAGATGATTGCGATCATGAGCTTGAATTTGATCCTATTGCTTTTAGATGTGAATATTCAGAATATGATAATTTAGAAGAAGTTAAAAATGATTACGATTTTGAAGATTTAGAAGATTTAGAAAGAAATACAGTAGTAATAAAAGTACCTGACAGTAATAAATTAATAATACAGGCTTATTAATGCTATTGACAAACAATAAATATAATGCTATTGACAATTAAAAGAAAGGATAACAATGACTAAATATAAAATAGTTGACTGGATGAACAACAGAATATTCCCTGACAAGATATTCAATACCTTTGAAGATGGATGGGAATATATTTACAATAAATTTAATAATGAAGAAGATCATCAAGAATATTATGTTGTTGATTTTAATCAAAAAGAAAGGGGTCAAATATGAACGACTTAAAATGGATGCTTATTTTTGGCTTAACCTTTGTGATAGGTTTTACAAGTTTGGGGATGTATATTTTACATCTTTGGGCGATTGGGGGTTTGCAATGATTAGAGCAATATATTTTTCTCTTTGCTATTGTATGGCTATGTTTGGGTTATTGGTTATTACTCAAATTGATTTTAAATGGGGGTTCTTTATGTTCCTCTTATTTCTTGTAAAATTTTTATTAATGATACCAAAATATCAGGGGGAATAATGAAACCATTTATTAAAATTAGAAAAGTTATTGATTATAATAAATACTGTTTAATTAAATTTAAAGATTATTATTTTCATACATTTAATAAAAAATATGGTTATGTTTTATATGGTTATAATTCTTTAAATACAAAAAATGATTTTGCTTTTTGGTTTAAAACTAAAAAAGAAGCTATTAATAAATTAAAAGAGGGGGAATAATGAAAACATACGAAATAACAATATCTTTAAGAACATATCAAAAAGCATATTTTAAAGCTAATAATAAAAAAGAAGCATTAAAAAAAGCTGATGATTGT
>Ga0208303_1000376_pt1 | contig 18272 bp, 26 predicted proteins | sample CB_VirMetaG_2_FD_184537 | JGI IMG/M metagenome (GOLD analysis project Ga0208303, IMG submission 184537) | Freshwater to marine saline gradient viral communities from Chesapeake Bay - CB_1504_2 Viral MetaG (SPAdes) (version 4) | ecosystem: Environmental > Aquatic > Marine > Coastal | place: USA... | reverse complement strand
GGTAACAATCCATATAGTAGACCATACTATTACAGGAACTTTCTTTACTACAAAAGAGACTTTATTTACTTTATCATCATGGACGACTCGGCTTAAAGCATCCTGCAGATCTTTCCCGTAGGCTGGAACTATGGTTTTAGAACCGTCTTCATTTTTAATAGTAACTTCATATTTAAACCAACCATCAAATGATTTACTTTCTTTTCTTAAGACAGCATTAGTTGCTACTTTTTTCATCTTATTCATTATTTCTTTATTTTAAATTCTTCACCTACTATCTTAGTTAATTCTTCCATTGTGTATTCAGGAATATTAAAACCTCTTAATGTTCCATTAGAGTTTTTATAGGTTAATTCATTGCCTCTATCATCGTAGGTACTTTCACACCAATAACCGTTAGAATTTTTATAGATTAGTTCATTACCATTATCGTCATAGGTAAATTCATACCAACGGCCATTATAGCTTTCATAAAACTTATAAACCAAACCACCTTTATCATTGTAAAGTTTTAAGTTCTTCTCTTTCCCTAATAAGTTTTTCATTATTTCTTTATTTTTATTATTCTTTTTATTTGCCATAATAAAACTAATAACCATATTACAAATAAAATCCAAAATACTATATTACTATTCATAGCTAAAAATTTTAAAAGGGAAGCATTAAACTTCCCAGTATGTTTTTCATTTCTTTATTTTAAATTCTTTGCCTACTATCCTAGTTAATTCCTCCATTGTGTATTCTGGGATGTTAAAACCTCTGCTTACTCCATCTGAATGTTTAAAAGTTAATTCATTACCTTGATCGTCGTAGGTTCTTTCATACCAGTAACCATCAAAATGTTTAAAAGTTAATTCATTACCGTTATCATCCCTAGTATATTCATACCAATCACCTTTAGAATCTTTAAAGGTTAATTCATTACCGTTATCGTCATAGGTTCTTTCATAACAATAACCTTTAGAGTTTTTATAAGTTAACTTATTGCCATTATCATCGTAGGTTCTTTCAGCCCAGTAACCTAATGACTCTTTAAAAGTTAACGGATTACCGTTGTCATCGTAAATGATTTCAGACCAAAGACCATTATAGCTTTGATAAAATTCATAAACCAAAACCCCATTGTCATTGTAAAGTTTTAAATCCTCTTTTTTACCTTGTAAATTTTTCATAACTTTTATTTTTTTATTATACCTAAATATACGAACTATATCTACGGTAACCAAACTAATCCCACCATCCTTCTATATTTTCTTCCATTATTCTAAATAAGAGTTTACGGGCTCTTTTATGATTAATATGGCCAATATTCATCGCAATTCGTTGATTAATATCTTCAGGAGATTTTCCATCTAATGTAAATAAACCTTCACCCTTCATCACTCTTTTGTAAATTAGGGGGTATTTTGTAAAGTAATCGTGAAAGTTCTCCTCTAATATTTTACTATCCCATGTGCTGAAGCCTTCTTTATCAGTAGGAGTAAACCAATGTTTGTCTGTATGGTAATCTGAATATTCAGTTCCATAAAACTCATCATTGATTCGTTCCATTAATCTAACACACGTCATCATAATTTCTGCATCTCTCTTGGCATCTGTATGGATATTTCGGCTTCCAATATATTTTGACTGTGCTTTTAATTTATGCATCATGATTTCAAAAATGTAATGTGAGTCCCAATGACGGTCTTTCCAAATGATAGGAAACCAATAAATTAAGTTTTTAACTCCAATCTTAAAGTTTCTATAAAGGTACTGCCCTTCTTGATTCCACCAAAGTAGAACCCATTGAATTTTTCTTACAATCCATGATTTTTTAGCCTTTTCTTCAGCCCACTGATCAAATATATCTAGTTCTGGTTCCATATTATTTATATAGTTTATTTTAGAATTTAGATTTTAAGTTTTGTTTTTTAATAATATTTTTTAATCTTTGAATATATGTTGGATCCTCAGCATAATTTTGTCTTAAATACTCAAAATATTCTCTTTCAGTTCTTAATTTATATAAGTAAGTTGAGTAATATAGAGCATAATCTAAAACACAATCTTGCCAATTTTCATAATAAGCATGTGATCTATTTGTTCCTTTTGCTAAATTAGCCCTTAATTTAGCTTCCTTCATACCAAACATATTATTATTCTCTAAAAATACATTTGATTTAAAATTTCCTGATTCTAATTTAGCTTGCGCTAAAATTATATAAGGGAATTTGAAATTAAGTTGATTAATTTTTTCAATTAATTTGGTTTCTGAGAATTTATTGTTATCTTTAATTAAAATTAATTTTTCTTCTTGTAATGAGTATTCTATATTTTTTTTATTATTGGATGTGAACCCCAATATTAAATATAATCCTATTAAAGCTCCAAATCCTAATATTATAACATTTAAAGTTTTTATTTTCTCAAATAACAACGTTTCTTTATTAAATTTGTAATACATAATCTTTATTTTAAATTAATGTTTAAGTATATAAAAATATTATTTATAAAATGCTATCTAATTTACTTCCTATTATTTTATAAATGGGTAGATTTTGATGGGGTTCATTCTTTCCTATCGCGGGGTTTATTATAATTCCCCCTTGTTGTTCATACTTTTTATAATAATTATTTACTTGTTGAAGTTTTATATTTTTATTTCCTCCCCACCCCCATGATCCTTTTATTACATAAATGGTAGCATTTGGAAAGGTTTTATTTATTACTTTAAATAAGTATTTGATATCTCCAGTTTGAAAATTATCATTTGTTCCTATACATAAAATTATATTTTTTACATTAGGGGATATTTTATAACCCAAAACCATTGAGGTCAACTTATTAACTCTTATTCCAGTTTCCCATAAACATCTCACTTTTTCTACCTTAATTGAATTATTATCAATGTAAGGGGTTTGTGAGTCTCCTATTATGATGTTCTGTGAATAATATATTAATGGGATGAAATATATTATATATAATAATTTTTTAATAATTACCTTTTTTTTGGATTAATTTACCCTTTTAAAATTTTCTTAGTTGGTTTACAACCATCTATATCAACTTCTGATATTTTTACTTCTAATTTATTTATTCTGGAGTCTATATATCTTATACATCCCCTATGGGTTTGATCAACTCTATCAATTTCTTGATCTATTCTACGATTTACTAATTGATCATTTTGATTAATCCAATCTTGGGTTCCTAAGATTCCTTTTTCAAGTTCTCTTACTTTACTTGCTGTCTTAAAAGTTATTACAACTACCCATATAAAGGTAACTACACTAACACCCAAAATAAAAGCTAAAATTTGTTCCATAGTTTTATTTTTTAATATTTTTGCGGAAGATGAGGGATTCGAACCCCCGGACCTGTTACAGTCAACAGTTTTCAAGACTGCCGCATTCAACCACTCTGCCAATCTTCCAAAAATGGTTGTTTCGGGTACAACCATTTAGTTTTTTAATATTAATTTTATTTACCGTGCTGTGTCAGTACTACCTTAACAGCATCTCTTGCAACTTCCCAATTTACCTCACCAGTTTCATCTTCATATTGAACCGGGTCAGGACGACCTAAAGCTATAAACGCTTCTATTCTTTCTACTGATGAAGCACTCTTGTAGTCTGAATTACCTGATGGGTATGGTTTATAAGATGTGTTAGTTCTTTTATAAACTTCATTAAAATCTAAACCTAATTTATCACATAATATTTCTCCGTCTTGTAAAATAGTGAATTTATTCCCTTCCAAATATGGAGTAAAATAACCTACTCTTTCAGCATCCCAGTTACCAGTTCTAAAAGCGGCATCATCTGCATCTCTAAATTCTTGGCGACAGTCAGGATAGACTGCATGATCACCGGCATGGATTCCTAATGCAATATCACAATTTTCTCCTGTTTTATTTGCAACTGATAAAGCTACTGCTTGGGTAATTGAAGCAAACATTTTGTTACGATTAGGGACAACTGTTTCTTTCATATTTTCCTGCTCGTAATGACCTTCTGGTACATCTTTACCTCCAGTTACTAAAGCTGAATCTAATAAATCAGCTAACCCATTTAATTGGATTTGGCGATAATTTATAAAAGGTTTTACATCTCCATTTGGGTTAGGGGCTTCACTACTATTAATATAATCCACCAATGATTGAGCTCTCTCTAGCTCTACTCTGTGTTTTTGACCATAATCAAAGCTTATAGCGGTAACTGTGTCATACTCTTTTAGACATCTAAGTAATAATGTACTTGAGTCCATTCCCCCACTTAAGGATACTACAACATGTTTTTTAGACATAATTTAATTGTTTTAATTTTTGCCAGGTATTTGAAACGTATAGGCTAACGTTATTTTCTATAATATACGAATAAAAAGCAGCTAAATCAAGTAATTTTACATGAGGTTCACCACATAATCCTAAAGAATGTATAACGGTTTCTATCACTAAAGTCTATTTCTTAATTTATCAAATAAAGGATCAATTACTTCATCCCAATAATATTCTCCTTCAAATTCATATTCATCTATATCAGGTGTTCCTTCTCTAGTAATAAGTTCTCCAGTATCTGTAATTTTAAAAACACCGCATGGGTTATATGTTTCATCCCAATAGTTACCAAAGATACTTACATCAGGGTCGATTTCTGATAATTGACGATGGATTTCTTTCATCATATCTGATGGTAGGTACCAGGCTGATTCTAAGCTAAATTCAAATGTATTAGTATCGTCATCCATTACATCATATTTTTTAACCCATTTTGATCCTACTTTATCAATAAAGAGTTCTGCATCTGCTCCAAATACATCTGCAATATGTGGTGTTTCTTCTGTATTGGGATAGGCCCCATCATTACAGTTGTCGTATTTTTCTCTAAAATAATTGATTGCTTCCTCTGAAGCTTCGATTCGGATGTTTGTTCTGCAGTAATTTGCCATAACTATTATTTTTGATTTTATTAACCTTTAGTAGAAGATTTCTCTTCACCATTATAAACTTTTTTTCCAAAATATTCATCTAAAAATTCTCTACGATATAAATGAACCTTACCAGTATATTTAGAGTTGGAAATTTCTCTTTCATGGATAGTTTCTTTTAATTTTACTGCTACTTCACATATATCTTTTCCTAAGGATGGTCCAGCTGCTCTTCCTAAATAATCGTAAAGAGACATCATATAAGGTTTTTGTTCTTTCATAATTTTATTTTTATTTAATATAACATAAATATCCTGCTATCCCAAGTAGAAATTAATAAATGTTTAATTTATTTGATAATTTTTAAAAGTTGGTTTTTTAGGTACCTCATTTAAAAAATAGAATTTGATATGTTTTTTTAGATGTTATTATAGTTCTTTTATAATTAGTGGTTACAGAATTTTTTAAAAGCATTAATATTAAATATTATATCTTCCAAATTTTTTGTAAGGTCTTGTTCCATAAATTCTTCTATTTTGTTAGAAGGTTTAGTTAATAGACCCCCTTCTTGATATCTTATACCTAAAGCTCCGCAAATAATTGGATTTGAAGTATCAACTGATTTTATAAGTTCAGGGCAATTATCTCTATAATAAGTAAATTCTTGAGGAGTTGAACAACCCAACAAATGTATATAATGGTGATCTTTAATTAAACCTTGAGATTTAAAATATTCTATTAACATTACTCTACCAACTGATTGGTTAGCTAATTTATTTTCAGAATTAGATAAAGTTTGATATACAACTGAAGAATGATTGAATGCAAAATGTGTGTAACCTAAATCTATACAATTTTGGAACAATAAATGCATCTCATTTACAGTTTTTCCTTGTAGTACCACCATTAATTTAGTACGCTCAGGTAAGGTAAACTGTTTCCAATATTTAGCATTTTTAGCTGTAATTATAGAATCATTCCATTCATCAGGAACAATAAAAATATCTGGTTTAATTAAATTAATTTTATCTTTTAAGTCTTGAATTGTATGTGAATAACCCTCAAATAAAGAATTATCCATAATAATAAATCTACCTTGTTCTCTTGAGTCTAAAAAAAATTGTTTATAATCAGGATATTTATCCATAAAAACTGGGAGGAGGTATTCATAATCATTATATTCTATATTATAAGGAAATAAAGAAATTGGGAGTTCATGTGAAATTTTCATAACTATGGTCTATGTTTTAAGGATTTTGGTAAATAAAATTGATTTAATGGGTGTTTTTTTTCTAAATAAATATACATTTCTTCTAATGTTCCTCCAAACTTTTCCATGATTTCTTTTACCTCATCTTTAGACAATTTAAACATTTTAGAAAAATTAATAATTATTTCTTCTAATTTATTGTCTTCATCTTTAAAATGATCTTCTAATAAGCGTTTTCTTCTAGAACGAAGTAATGAAGTTTCCTCTACAAAACGACCCATATCTTCAGGACCAATTTCTTTATAAATTTTATTCATTTCATGTTCACACCACATAGCTTGATAATGATAGTGAGAGTAATTAAAATCACCATTTTTAATTTTATCAATTAATGGTGATTGTTTTGGTTTAGTAGGTTTAGGATTATCATACATTCTCCACCACCTAAATTGATTATATTTAAGTTTACGTAATTTAGAAAATTTTACCTTTAATTCAGATTCAGATAAAGAGGGTGAATATATCATAACTTTTATTTTGATGGTAATATAAGAAAGGCTTCCTAGGAAGCCAAACTTATTTAATTAAAAGATATGATGTAGTTAAAATGCCTACATAAGTTCCTAATTTCCATAAAAACTTATTTCTTCTTTCACTCTTTAGTTCTTTTTGTAATTTGGCAGATAATTCCATAGATAATTGTAATTGATCTATTTGGGTAGAAATTATAACTTGATTATTTTTATCCTTATCTTTCAAAAGAGATATAATAGTATCTTTTTGACTCTCTCTTGCTTCAAGTTTAATTACTTTATCTTGGGTAAGTTTTAATTCTTTAATACTTCCATCCCCAATAATAAGATCTTTTATTATAAGTTTTGCAATGGGGCTACTTATCTTTACTTTTGTTGTATCGATTTGTGAAAAACTGCTCAAGCTCATTAGCAGTAAAGGTATCAACAATATTAATTTTTTCATTTGTATTTTGTTTTATAACTAAGATATTATTATCAATATGGTTTATTTCATCTGTTATCCCTTCAATATGGGTATTTATTGAACCTATTTTACCATCTAGTATTTTGTTTTGAGATGATACTGAGTCTATTTTCACTTGTAGGTTTTCTATTTTATCTTTATAACCTTTTATATCAGTTTTGATTTTATTAGTGTTGAAGATATTAAATATAACTAGAATTCCAATTATTACTAGAAGTCCATCTTGTTTTGTGAATTTCATATTATCCTACTTTTAAAGAAACGGTATCATCAAGACCAACTATACTATAACCACCTAAGGAACCTATAAACTGACCATATATTGTACTTTCATTTGATCTGTCAATAAATTGAAACTGCACACCTCCACCACCTAATAGGTTTACTATTTTACCTTTCATTAAACCCTCTTTCCCTTATGGTTATCTAACTTATCTAAAATATGAGTTAAAAGTTCATTTTTTATTACTCCTACCATAGAGGCATTTTTTAGAATAGAAATTAATTGGAAAATTAAAAATGGAGCCATAACGGTTTCACTTAACCATGATGTTCCACTAAATCCTTTTTCTATGGATAATATTATTGAAAGCAGTATTATCCAAAATCCAAATGTTTTTAACACACTTAGTGCTTTACGAGTTTGAAAACCTTCTCTTTTAATTCCAGCCCATACACCAAAGAATCCATCAGCAAATATTACAAATGCTACTGAAAAATATTGTTCTATGTTGTCTGCGGTGAGGTTCATAAAATATGAACCTATAAATGCTATAGCTGTTGTCAATGATAATGTGATTAAAAGTGCGGTTTTCATCTTATGTTTAACTATTTTACGTATTTATAATATTTTTTTGTTTTTGCATTTCTATCTGCAATACCATGAGTTCCTCCATTTATACGCTTTGTAAGAACTAAGATGGATTCATCTGTAATTCCTTTATCACAAATGTTCCATAATTTATTTTTGTCAAAGAAGAACATTGCAGATTCAAAAGAATATTCTGTTGCTACTAGATCTGGGTTATCTAATATTTCAGGTTTGTTTAAATATTCAGCAAATGCTGAGTAATTATTTTTTCCTGTTAATTGAAGAGCTCCTCTTCCTTTATATTTCCATCCCTCTCCTGAATTTTCATCTCCATTTCCCATTCTATTGGAGTAAACAACATTTGCTATTTTTTCAGGGTTTCTGTGATAATCATTAGCATCTCTCCCTGCGTTTTTAAAATATTTAGGAAAAATTTTATTTAACCCCTCTGAAGAATAGTTTAAATTTTCTGAAAAGATTTTAAAATTTCCAGATTCATGAGAAGTTTGCGCAAAGAAATGGGAGGCTCTTACAGGAGTTAATTTATAAAACTCCATTAATTGTTTCATAGTATTAGGGCCAAAAATACCATCCGCTGTTACTCCTACTTTTTCTTGTAAACTTTTTAAACTCATAATTTAATTATTCTTCTTTATTGTCTTTTTTACCACCTCTAATTTCTATAAATTTTTCCAACACATCTGGAAGAAATGAACCTAGCACAATCCACATAAAGGCATCAAAGATGTATTCATTTAATTCTAAAGGTTTTCCTAACCATCCTGTTACTAAATCAACTATAATAGCTATTACCATTACTGTAAATGATAAAAACCCAATTATTGTTTTTTCATTATAATCATTTGATTTTTTAAAAATGTCTTTAAATTCCATAATATTTTTTATAAAGTTAATTAATTTATAACTTATTAAGTGAAACCAATTTTTCATAAATGTTATTTTGTGATAAATATTAAAAGCCCCTACATTAGGGGCTTTTTTTTTAAAAATGTTTATATATTGAAAAAGATATACTATCCATCACAACTTAAGCACTCTGCTTGTCTAGAACCTAAATCACCCTTAATTACTGAGTCAGTTCTTAAATAGTAAAGAGTTTTTATTCCTAATTTATGGGCCTCCATGTGAACCTGATTTATCCATCTAGGTGAATCATTAGGATCAAATGATAAATTTAAAGATTGAGTTTGGTCAATATATCTTTGTCTAATGGCAGCTTGTCTAACTAATTCTAATTGATTAATTTCAGGAAAAGTTAAAAATAATTCTTTTTCATCAGGTGATAACACACTATCAGGTAAACCTAAAACACTACCATTGTCTCTTAACATTTGATCCCAATACTCATCTTTGTTTTGACCTTTACTTTCTAACATAGCTTCTAACACTTTATTTTTTCTAATAAAAGTACCTTTAGCACCATTAAAAGTATAAATGTTAGCTGGTAAAGGCTCAATTCCTGCTGAGATACCTCCTGTTATTACTGAGTTAGATACTGTAGGTGCAATAGCTAATAAGTGGGTATTTCTCATTCCTGTACCTCTACACCATAATGGCTCTCCATACTCCATAGCTAATTGTCTTGAAGCGGATTCTGCGTCATTTTTAATTTTACTAAAGATATTATGAGTGTGGGCAGTTGAAGCAATTGAATTAAATGGTAATTCTTTTTGTTGCAAGAATGTATGCCATCCCATTACTCCTAACCCTAATGCTCTACCTTTTTTAGCATGGTTATTAGTTCTAACCATACTTTCTTTACCACTTGTTTTTTCAATAAATTCTTGCATTACTCCATCTAAGAAGTAAACTGATAATTGAACGGTATCTGTATCTTTCCATTCATCGTATTTAGCTAAATTTAATGAAGATAAACAACAAATAAATGAATGCTCCTCATCTGTATGTAAAGTAATTTCAGTACAAATATTAGTCATTGAAACATCAAGATTATTCATCATATATGAAATAGGATTTGCTTTATTAACATTATCCTTAAACATAATATAAGGTTCTCCTGTTTCCATTCTGGCTTTTAAAACTTTAGCCCAACGTTCCATTGATGGTTGATCTCTTGATTCTAACTTTCTCATAAACACATCATCCACAACAACACATTGATGTAAATTTAAACATTGTCTATTTGGATCACCTTTTGGTCTTCGAATTTCTAAGAACTCATCAATATCCAAATGATTAATATCTAAATTAACAGATGCTGCTCCCCTTCTAACATTACCTTGATTGGTGGCAATAATAGTTGAGTCATAAATTTTAGCCCAAGGCACTACCCCTTCAGATTTACCATTACCTTTAATTCCTTTTCCACGTGGTCTAATACGAGATAAACTAATACCTACTCCCCCACCAACTGATGTCAACTTCATTAATTCAGCGTTAGTTAAGCCTATTCCTCGTATAGAATCTGGTGTATCCACACCAAAGCATGAAATAGGTAATCCACGATCTGTACCCATGTTTGATAATACAGGAGATGCTAAACCCAACCAACCATTCCAAATAATTTTAAAAAATTTATTTTCCAGATCAGGTCTATTTAGCCTCATTGCGGCGGCTGCTGCTACTCTCCTATATGCTTTTTTAGGTGTTTCTCCTGGTAGTAAATACCCCTTGCTAATTGTTGCTAATGATATTTCGTCAAAATATTCAGGAAAGTCTTTACCTCTTTCCCATTGTGTGTAATCCACTACTACGCTGTTATTGTCCATATTTTAAAATAAATCGTTTGCGTCCCAATTTTGAGCTCCTTTTGAATAATTTGTTACCCTATTTGCAAAGAAATCAGTATGTTGTTTACCAGCTGATAAACTATCAAACCATTTCATTCTTTTAATTGATGCATCATCAATCCCATTCACAATGGGTCCATATCCTAAATCTTGCATTTTAGTATTAACTCTGTATTTAATGAAGCTAACTAAATCATATTTTGAACAACCATCCAAATCACCCATTTCATAAACTTTATCAATAAAGTCTAATTCTAATTTTAAAGATAATAAAGCTGCTTCTTCAATTGATTTTCTTAATTCAGGAGTGTTTAATTCAGGTTTTTCTAATATTAATTGTCTAAATAACCAACATCCTGCTTCTGAGTGTAAAGACTCATCTCTAATTGACCATTCCACAATTTGTCCTACTCCTTTTAATAAATTTCTTAATTTAAAGGACAATAAAATAGCAAATGATGAAAATAAATTTACTCCTTCAGTAAAAGCTGAAAATGTTGCTAACGATTTTGCTCTAGCTGCCCAATCAGCTTCACCATTATGTGAATCTCTAACATCCATTAATGATTGAATTTTAGCCATTGTAGCTTCATCTTCTAAAAACTCATCAAAATTATCAAGACCCAATTCTTCATTTAATAATGAATAAGCTTCAGCATGGATAGTTTCAAAAGAGGCAAATGTAACTGCCATTTTAATAATTTCAGGTTTTCTAAACCATTGTGTTACTAAATTTGACCAATAGTCATTTACTACAGTTTCAGTTTGCGCAAAACCCTTTAAAATGGAACCTATAAGATTTTTTTCTGTCTCTGATAGATTTTGTTTCCAATCATTTACATCAGACATCATGGGAACCTCTGTGTGTAACCAATGTGCTTGCTGTTGTTTCATCCAAAAATCATGTGCTTCTGGGTATTCAAATGGTTTATAAACCACTCTTTCTTTTGTAATGTCTCTCATATTTGTTTTTTAAATTTTAAAAATGGGTTTATAAATATTAATTTTAACTTTCAGATATGTTGAAATTTTTAAATAAGTTTCCCATTGTATTCTTTTCATTATCTGTAATCCCTCCAAACTGTGATTTATTGCTTTCAGATGAAGATTCTTCAATAAATTCTCTTTCATCCATTATAATATGGCCAGTTGAAGTATCAATTTCAGCGAAATATGTCATACCATCCATCCCATATCTGTTTTTCATAATATGGAACCTTCCAGTCCCATTAGTTTTATCTTTTCTTAATCTGGATTGAGACATACCAAAGTCAATAACCATCATTTTATCATAAGAACCTGCTGCTTTATCTCCTTCAACTACTTCATCTTTAGCACCTGCTCTATTTACTTGTGATACAGACCAAATTGGTAGATCCAACTCTTTAGCTAACCCTTTAGTACCATAATAAAGATCATCAATTTCTTCTTTCCTGTCTCCATTACGTCTGGATGGGGCTTTTAATAAATCAACATAATCAATTAGTATTAAATCAGGTTTGAAACCTAAATCTTTTGTTTTTTGGATATGAGATTTAATGGTAGTAAGTGACGCCACTTTAGGAGCAAATTCTTTAATAATGACATTATCTTCCATATCTTTTAAAATATCTATAACTTTATCTTTATTAAAAGATACTTCACTAACACTTATATTAGTATAAAAAGCATCATATCTCTTACCAACATAAGCTTCACCCAATTCTAAAGTATAATGTATTACCTTATAACCCAATTGAGCAGCAAATGCTCCTAAGGCCACTAAAGCCCATGATTTTCCCCCTCCAGGACCACCAAATATTAAACCAAAATCTCCATTACCTAAACCCCCTTGTAATAAATCATTAATTAAACTCCAAGGTGTAGGTACTACTTTTCTGCTTTCTACACGATATCTATCTTCAATATCTTTAACATATTCATGACCTAAATTTTTATCAGAACCTGCTTTTAAGGCATTATCAATTAATATTCTAATATCATCATAATGACCATTTTTTAATAAATCTACTGAATCTAGTAAAGCATTTTTTAATAATTGGTTTTTACAAAAATTAGCAAATTCTTCTTCAACATATTCTTGATCATCATATTGAGTAGTATAAATTAATTTTAACTGTTCTTTTACAGCAGTCTGTAAAATATCATTGTCAATTTTTTTAACTTCAATTTTTAGTGAATCAAGTGTTGTAATAGAATGGTATAAATCAAAAAACCTTAAAAGTTCTTTTACAATCCATTTATGGCCAGGGTGAGAAAAAGATTCTTCATCAATCATATCCCTTACATTTAAAAGGAAAGCTTTATCTTTTAATAAAGAACTAACTACCTTTAATTGGAAAGTAGGACCATAATCTTTAAGACTAGCAAATGCAACCATTTATATAACTTTTATTTATGTTTATAATTTGTAAGATAACTAAAATTAGAGTTGAGCCAAAACTCTACATTAGGGGATATTTGTCTCTCTAAGAAATCAGAATTATGTAATTGTAAAAATCTTGATTGATTTAAATCATGTGGTTCTTTTAATATTAATTTTTCTAATACTTCTATATCATAATCAGGAAGATTTAGATTTTCTAAAGACATTAGTTGTTCATTAATCATTAATTGTTGTCTAAAATTCCATACATTTCCATAAATTCCATTTTCTTCATGTTTTTCTAAACTACCAGAAATTATATCCTTTAAAAATATTTTTTTCTCTTTAGATAATTCAGGAAATAATTTAAATAATTTTTTGGGTCCTAATCCTTTTACTCCAGGTAAATTATCAGAATTATCACCCATTAATACTTTATAATTAATAAAGTTTTGAGGCCATAATCCATATTCATCATATATTTCTTTAGGACCATAAAACTTCTTTTTAATAGGAGAATATACTTGAACATTATCACTACATAATTGTAAAAAATCTTGATCAGCAGATACAATAACAGATTGATTAAATTTAGGGGCTAAATAACCGATTACATCATCAGCTTCTAATTTATCGCGAGTTATGATGTTTATAGGAAGTTGATGTAAGTAATCCACTAATCTTAACATTTGTTGGGACATTGAAGCTGATTCATCAGCTAAATCATCAAATGAAGACCAATTAGTAATACGTTTTAATTTTCTATTAGCTTTATAATCAGAATATAGGTTTTTTCTATTTGTTATATTACCCTCACCATCAAATACACATATTACTCTAGTAGGTTGTACTAGATTTACAACATAAGCTAATGATCTTAAAAAACCAACCATACCACCTATATGTGTACCTTGAGTATTCATACTATTAATAACAGCAAATGATCTCATGAAAGTGTTCATACTATCTACTAATAAGACCCTACTATTTAAATGTAGGGCCTCAGTAGTAGAGTCTTCTTTTATATTATCTAAAAGTGTTTTATAACTCATATTATAGTTCTGATGTATCTATTCCAATGAAATCAGGATTATCTTCTTCAACAACATCAAAATCCATTGTTCCTAATATATTAGCCCAATTTTCAGAATGTGCCTTTTTATATTTAGTAATCTCATTAGGTGTATTTTTAATAAACCCATGAGCAGTACTAACAATAGTTCCTTTAGCTGTTATACCAGTTACATGATTTTTATCACATGAAATTTTTGTTTTAAGAGCAAACTCAACTTCCTTACCATTTTTCTGAGCTTTTACTTTTTGAGTACCAGGACTAGTTATGTTACCAAAAGTAATAATGAATGATGAATCAAAAAACATGCTATCACCATTTTTATTACGCAATTTTGGTTGGGCCATTGGCATTAATGCTGGTTCAACCCATACTTTATTTACGCAAAGCATTGAATTAGTGTATGGTTGTGATTCCTTACGTGACATTACAATTCTTTGATTAATAAAATTACTAAACTGTTGTGACATTGCACCAGCATTCCACATAGGATTATTGGAGTTTTTATCCAATGACATTTGACATGGTATAGAACCAATTGAGTCCCATAAGAATAGTAAATCATAAGGTAAATTACCTTTCTTCTGTTCATCTAATAAATCCGCAATAAAGGCTGCTACATCTTCAATGGATTGAAGCTGTTCCCTATCAGCGTATAGAAAGAAACCATTATATTGCTTATTTCCATCTTCATCAACAGTTTCACCTAAATCAAATCCCATATCAGACCAGTGTTCCCAACTATGTTTCATCTCAGTAATAATGATAACTGGTAATACTCCTGTTTTTTGAGCTTCAATAGCCGTTTCTATTAATAATGTTGTTTTTCCTGTGTTACTATGACCCCTAACTAAAGTAATATGCCCTTTAGGAACACCAGGCATCTCTAAAGTTTCTCTTACAGGTAATGTAAAGTTAATCCAGGTTTGTGGTTTAAAGTTAGATGAACTTTGCCCTAAATTCTTACCTTTTTTAAATTTATCAAGTGAAAAGGTGCCAGTAATGGCCTTTCCAACTTTGCCGGAAAGGCTTTCTGTTTTTTGTTTAGCCATAACTAACTTTTAAATAAATCATCAAATTCATCAGCTGCGAAAGTTTCCTTTTTAGGAGCAGCAAATGATTTATTAACAATATTAGACTTTTGAGACTCTACTTTAAATCCTGTTGGTTCAAACTCTATAGCAGGTCCACCAAATAAATCATTTGTTGATTTTTGTGATGATGAGGTTTGATCTTCTTCAGTTGATTCTTCTGGGTTTAACCATTCAGCTAAAAACTCTTTAATTTCTTCAAAAGTGTATTTTTTATAGAATGAATTTGGTTCAGGTTGAGTACTTAACCATTTTTCTACAGAATTGTTATCATCAGATAAAGTTGAGGTTTTTAATGCTGGTAATACTTGTGATTTATTATAAGTTGTACCTGTTGATTCTGGTCCTACAGTTTCAATTTTCATATCTCTACCCTCTAATATATCAGTGAAGTCTCCCACTTCCTCATCAGCAGCTAATGATAATAATGATTGATAAATTGATTTACCGAATTCCCATAAACGAACACCTTTTTCTTCTTCACCTCTTATAATAACAGGAGCAAAAATTCTCATTTTGGGTTCTAATTTCTTAGCCAACTTCCAATTTTCAGGTTCTTTTGTTTTACGTAATTCTTTTGCGAATTCAACAATTGGATCTTTTTCACCAAAATTTAATGGTGAAATAATTGTTCTTTTTCCTATTCCATAATGAAAGTATAATTCCGTAAATGGATTTTCAGGATTGTTTTTAGATGGGACAAATCTTACTAATTGTTTACCAATTGTGGGTTTCCAAAAGTTTAAGGCTTTCTCATCTTTTCTGTTTGAATTACCTCCTTTTGGGGTAGATAAGTCATTCAACTTTTTTTTAATTAAATCTACATTCATAACTTTTTGTTTACTGTTAAAACTAATTTAAGTGCAATAATAAATATAACATCGCTCTTGCAGGAAGCCAAATGTTTTTTAAAGGGTAATTATTTTATGGATTTTAGTGTTTAATCTTTTTAAGTCACCAGAGTGAGTAAGTAATATACAATTTCTATAATCATTCCAATTTATAATAAAAGAGGTATCTAAAAAACCTGAATTTAAGGATTTGATTAGATCATTTAGAGCATTGATTGTATATAAAGTATTAGATTCTTTTTTCCGGTGTAATAAAATAGTATTTTCTAATAAAGAATTAGACATATTACCAGAGTCAACATTATATGTGAAAACATATTCATTAGTTGATTCAATATATAGAATAAATATCTTATTAAATAAAATATTATATTGGTTTTGAATTGTATTTAAGGTAATATCTAGATTCTCCTTATCAGAGAAGGTACAGAATAGTTTATTTGACATAGTATCATGTAGTAATAATTCATTACCCATACATATGTTGAAATCTTTAATAACTGAAAAATTTTTATCCATTTTTTAATTGTTTGATGAAATTTAATAATGATTGGATCAGAGTAAGTTTTTTATTTTAAATTGTCATAATTTGTCCCATATTTAACTTTGACTTTAAACCCAAATGAAGATTCTAATAATTGTTTAATTTTTATTAGAGTTTCTTTCCCATCATCCCTATTATAATCTATTAATACTGAATCATAAGTATATAATATAACACTACTTTTCTTGTTAGCCAAATATTTTTGTAGAAGTAATATAGAACCTACATTATAAAAAGTTTCTCCAGACTGTATTACATAATTTAACAATTTTTGGGGTGTTACATTTTCAATGTTAAAAATACTTCTTCCTCCTATTAAATCTAATTTATTATTCTCGTTATATTCTTCCAATATTTTATCTGTATAATTTTTAACCATGACAAAAAATGGTATGTTTTTATATTGTTGAAAAACTCCTCCGTATAGTTGTTTAAATGTTAGTTCTTTGGATTGTTGATATTGTTCAGGTGTTAGGTCTTCAGTTTTAAAATACATTTTTCCTAAATGAGTATGGACAGAGGCTTCTTTGAACTCATATCCAATTAATTTCGCTAAAATTCGTGGATGGTATGCCTCATAATCAAATTCAAATAATACATCATTTTGAGGTATAAAGGCGGCTCTAAAACCATTATCTTTATTTAAAGCAGCAAAATTAATTCCATTAAATGAATTTGTAGGCCTTGATGTAAAATTATATAGATTATATTGAGTATAAATTTTATTATCTTTTATATTAAATTTGGGTTGTTTAACATTAGAATTCTCGGTAAAAACAGGTAAATCCAACGCTATACCTTGCTTTTCGATATCGTAGAACACCTTAACATATTCATTTTGATAAAAGTTGGATTCGGATACTTTTAAAACCCATTTTTCAACATTTTGATAAATTTTTTCTTGGGTCTCATAATGTTTTGAAATTGGAATTATAGAATTTATATTTTCTCGATCTCCATAAAGTTGATAGAATTGATTGTGTAAATTTGTATCACAATCTTGTATATATGGAGGGGTTTGGGACTCGGACAGTGAAAGCAAATTTATATCAAAAACTTTTTCATTTAAAAATTCCTCTCCTAATAAATGAACAGTTTGTTTTTTATTTAATATTTTTATCTCTTTATGTTTTAAGATAAAATCTTTTACTAATTGTAAATCTAAAGAAAATCCCTCACTATGATTAATAGGAAAGATTATACCTTTAGTAAATCTAGGTTTATAATATATTAGACTAACCTCACTTAATATAGGATGATAATTATTTGAAAGAGGAATAACATTAATATAGCATGATTCTTGAGGATATAATCTTTGTAATTGTGTTGGAGTTTCTACTATGTAAAATGACATGACCTTTATTTTTATTTAATATAATAAGGCTCCCTATGGGAGCCAAATTTATCTTGAAAACTGTCTTAAATCTGATAAATACTGTTTTATGCCTATGAAGTTTTTTTCAGCATTATTTAGTACTCTTTGGTTTGTATCTATTATACCAGCTCTAGTTCTAATGTTATTTACTTTTACATCCCTTAAAGGACCTGAAATTTGCCAAAATATTGAGATAACTTTCCATAATGATGAATTTAAGCCCCCTCTGTTATTAGATAGATTATCATAAGATGTTTGGGAGATCTCCATTATTT
>Ga0208303_1000373_pt1 | contig 18364 bp, 24 predicted proteins | sample CB_VirMetaG_2_FD_184537 | JGI IMG/M metagenome (GOLD analysis project Ga0208303, IMG submission 184537) | Freshwater to marine saline gradient viral communities from Chesapeake Bay - CB_1504_2 Viral MetaG (SPAdes) (version 4) | ecosystem: Environmental > Aquatic > Marine > Coastal | place: USA... | reverse complement strand
ACCAGCTTAGGGCAGTCGTATCATCGTCTGCCACCTGTTGAGTGTTGTTGAATTGATTCAAAAACACGGAGAAAGAACGAACCACCTCATTTAAATACTCTTGGTTGTACTCTTGAGGCGGAGTAGGAAAAAACGGTACAGGAGTGTTGGTAGCCATTATCTTCTCCCGTCGGGTCTAATATCTACACGAGGCACACCCAATCTCCAAAGTACGTTTGCGTCTGTAGATTGTAACTTGAGCGTAAAACTGCGGCCCCGTAAGCGTGTAAAGTACTGGTTCGTGTACTGATCTACAGGCGTACTGGATGTTTTAGAGATAGTGTTTGTTGAAGAGTTTTGATCAATTTGCCCCGGAAAACTTTTAGTCTCCAAGATAAATTCCAAAGAAGAGGTATCGACTGTTTCTCTAAAATTAATGTCCGGTATAACTCTATTAATAAAAGAAAACTGATTGCCGTCTGTAATGGACATATCACCAGACTCAATAAATGAAGTCATAGCCGCGCCGTCATCTTGTGCGCCCACCTCTTGATTATACAAAAAGTTGTTAGTTCCCGCCGCGAGAGGCAACGAAGAAATACCGCGATCCAACCACGCCGTTCTAGCTAGGTTTCCTATAAACCAAAGCTTCTCAAGGTAATTGTAGACCACATACCTGTTGTTCTCGGTTGAGTCCGCAGACGGATAAAACCACCACACCTCTGAGAAGGACACGTTGGCTCCTGCAACAATCTTATCAGACTGAGCCGTGTTTATGTCGTTAAATACATAATCCCTAACAGTGCAAGGTATTCTTTGAACCGCACCAGTAAACGCATAGAACTCTGCCGATCCCATCCAAAACACCGCATCGTCCACCGCAACCGCCGCCTTGGGACTAGCAATGGTAATGTTTTCAGAAATTAAGTTTATACCAAAGGTGAACGGCGGTCCAAGGAACTGCATTGCGTGAATAGAAACGTCTGTAAACACCAGTATCTGTTGCCGAGTTTCAAGAGCTTGAATAATCTTGGAGCCAGAGCTTATACGTAAATCTCCTGCTGTATTGGTAGAGGTGGGATACCAATCAACAGGATTCTCCTGACTGCTAAACCGTATTAACAACGGGTCTTGGATGCCACTACCATCAGTTGAAGAAGACGTAAGACCAAGACCATCCGCGCCAAAGGCAATTACATGCCTGTCTCTGTCAGACAAAAGAACCTGTGTGGCTATGGTAGGAACCGAGGTCCGTGTGCCAAGTCCTAAGCTACTATCTGTTAAGAATTTAGCCCGTGTATTTACACCATTGGTTTTATCCCAATAGTAAATCCTACCGTTTCTTTCGTTCAACAGCAGGTCTTCGCCAAAGTTATCTTGCGCCCAAATACGTAGGTTTGCAGAAGGCGTGATTGTTCCTGAAACAAGGGCCAATCCCCAGCCAGAAAAATCGTCCGCTGTCTCCGCGTTGCCTGTTGCAAGTCTAACGGCAGAAACATCCGCATGAGTAGCGGCAGTGGTGCCTTTGTGTCCTCTGGTACATCCCGTTAAATCGTTGGAACTTATGCCCCCCACCAGAATAAGTTCGTCATCTATAAGAATAATGTCAGCGGCTACAATACCCGTAGTGTTAGTTACGGTGATAGTTGTATCACTAGCAGAAAGTGTGCCCCCTTCATTTACCGTTGTAGTAAGAGCGCCCGTAGTTGTTCCACCCCAAACTCCTGCGCCCCAACCAGTACCAAACACTGAGCTATTAAGACCCGTACCAATTTGGTAGGTTCCTACAACACTACCGCCGCCGTTACCCGTATCACTAGAGTTGGCAGTGACGGCAGTAACGCTTATACCACCAGAAACTGTAACGCTTTCTATCGTGCTGACGGTCCTCGCAGATATCTTATATGTGTTGCCATCCACAACTTCTGTGACCTGATACTCTTGGTTAAGAACGTTTGCTGTAATGTTGCCACCCAAAGAAGCTGCCCCAGAGAACGTAACAAAGTCATTCGCCACACAACCATGATTGGGGTCGGCTACTGTAATTACGGACGAGCCGTTTGTAGCAGAAAAGGTAACGTCCCCCGCAGATGTTGTTTGCCTAACCGGAGTAACGTCTTTAAAATCAGTACCCTCTTTAATGTAGAACTTTAATTCTGTCCCAAGGCCCAAAAACTTTTCACCGCTCAATGCCACAAACTCGTGCATCCCACGGCATATTCCCAAGAAAGCGTTGTTGGTATTTTTTTCCCAACCGTTTAACTTCTCAGGATACCCAAACCGAAACCGTACTTTGTCACAATCTACCCAACCGTTTTCTTCAGAATACGGAGTAGTTTCTTTGTTAATTCCGGGCTTAAATTTTAAGTTAGCTAATGGCATATTAAACCCCTAGTAAAATTCTATTATTAACACAGAACCCGTCCATCCCGGGCTGGTTTGCCAGCCCGGAACACCTGTGTTAATACCATTATTAGCGGCAATTTCACAATTAGCGGATAACGTATCTTCCTCGGGTTTTCCTGTGGAGGTAAAAACAGGCACCCCACTACCAGCACCATAATTAGCTGTTCTAGTGTACGCAAAAGTAATTCCATACGGCGACAAATCAAAGACGCCAGCCACTTCATTACCGCTGTTACCTATTGCCCCTGAAGTACCGGGAGTAGTGCTACCTGAAGTTCCGCCGTTGCCACCTGTGCCGCATCTGCTACCACCCGCCGCTGATCCTCCCCGTGCATTGACGTTGTACGGACTGCCAGCGGCCCCGTACCCACCAGTAGCAAGAAAATCTCCAGCGGAGCCATAACCGGGAGTCGTGTTATAATTGCCACTGCTGATGACAGTTGCGCCACCCGCACTGGTAGTTCCCCCAACAGTTATAGTTACAGGGTAACTGCTAGATAAAGATGACACATACTTTTCAGCATACCCTCCCCCACCACCCGAATTGGGGATATCATTTCCCACGCTTGGTTGACTACCAACCGCACCAAACACCATGAACAGGGCTGATTTTACCCCGCTACTGGGTGTATACGGCGATACTCCCACAGAATATGAAAATACTTGGCTTGTGTAACGTGACCCATCACCCACGCCAAACCCTAATACGTTATATCCAAAAGAAGTCATTAGGCATCATTCTTTGCGTCTGTCGTAAAGAACAGTTTTATTCCCAACAACCGTGCGTCTCCCGTCTGTGAATCAGCCGATACATCTCGCATAATTTGAAAGTACGTTTGCGTATCTACCGCAGCACTAGCAATAGTAACTGCACCGCTTGTGTCAGAAACCATTAGGTCATTAGACGTGCCACTAAACGCCTTGGCAGTAGTTACAACGTTGGTTCCAAACGCCGTATTAATAGAACCGTCGTTTGCTATAGAAACCCCCGACAAGCCCCAAGCCACCGTACCTGTATCTGTTCCTGTAACAGTCCAAAAAGGTTGAAACGTAATCGTGCCTTCGTTCCAAGATTTAGGAAAGCACACGGTAAACTGAGCATTTTCATCAGAGCTTGGATCAAAGTCTAACACTTTTATTTCTGGGCCATTTGATAACTCAACTTGAGTAGCAAAGGCACAACCATTTGTAGTGTTTGGATACATAGCGTTTGATGGAACATAAATAGTTTCCAGACCCGCAACTTTAGCTGCTGCGCCATCAACGGTTAAAACGTCTGCTTCTAACGTACCATCAATGTCTGCATTACCCGATATATCTAATGTTGCGGCATCTAGCTCACCTGACAAGGTAATGTCAGTGGCCCCTGTAATTGCGCCATTTAAAACCACTGCACCATCAATGTCTATCGTTGTTGCCGCGATTTGAATTTCAGTGTCTGCAACGAGATCAAGCTGACCATCAGCACTGGAATTAATGTACAGGCCCGTATCTCTAAACTGTATTTTATTATCAGTTGCTATGGTTGTAGCTGCAGCAATATTTACCGCCCCATCAATATCAACATCGCCCGTAGCTGTAATATTTCTAAAGCCCGTAATGTCCTTGTTGGCATCAACAACAACCGCCTTACTAGCGGTTACCGTACCCGCAGTAACACCGTCCAATTCTGAAATACTAACAAGTGAGGTGAAATCAGTAACAGCCGCACCCGATCCTGCACCGTCAGCTAAAATAATAGCCGACTTTCCAGCAAGGATGGTGACGTTCGATCCAGAGCCTTGCGTAATAGACAGGCTTTGGTTTGTGCTGTTAAGGATCATATACATTCGAGCTTTGTCGTTTTGCTCTAATGTAACCGTGCAAGTTCCGCCCGGAGTTCCAGTAAAGTTTATTGCCTTGTAGTGTCCGTTGGACAAAACAGCCGTAGTGGATAACGCCAGAGTGTAAGAAGTGCTGGGTAAAGAAATAGAAACAAACCCGTTTGCGGCACGATCTATAATGTCGAAATTGTTATTAGTGCTGTTGCCCCACGAACCCGATTCATCCCCAGTGGTTATTTTCTTAATAGCGTTAGATGCGGTGTATGTAGCCATGACGGGACCTCAACTATAAATATGTTTGGACTATACCCATGCCAAGTCATTTAATCAACTACGCAGCGATATCTGTCCAAGACGGAGTTTGTGAGGGGGTTATACTAGAGAACCCCGAAGATTGCGAAGGCGTTATACTAGAGAAGTTAGACGTTTGATCTGGTTCAATCTTCGACCAGACTAAGACACCCCCCACTTCCGCCGTACCAACAACGCCTGTGACCGAAACAGAGTTGTCAACTCTAGTGGATGAAGAACCAACCGCGCCTGTAGCTGCTATGCCCGTGACGGGTACATTTACATCAACCTTAACTGTAGACGATCCTACCGCACCTGTACCAGAAACGCCTGTGACCGATAGAGTGCTGTCTGCAGTAATTGAAGCAGTGCCAACTGCGCCTGCACCCGCTACACCCGTGACAGAAACAGAGTTGTCAACTCTAGTTGATGAAGAACCAACCGCACCCGTGCCTGCTACACCCGTGACGGATATGTCTGCGGAAGAAGTAGTCGTTGCGGAACCAACCGCACCCGTGGACGAAACTCCCGTGACAGAAACATTTGCGTCACCACTAACACCGCCGCCACCCACAAAAAGACCGTCAGTAAACGCTATACAGGCGTCTCCCATTATAACAGGAACATCGGCATCTACTGTTACAGTAACGCCTCCGATAGAACCCGTGGACGAAACTCCCGTGACAGAAACGTCTGTACCGCTAGTGGTAGAAACACTGCCCACGGAGCCTGTACCAGAGACGCCCGTAACAGGAACTGTTCGTCCAACGCCTGTAGACACTGTTCCGACAGAACCTGTACCAGAGACGCCCGTAACAAAAAGATTAGATTCACTTGTAATAGACGAAGAGCCGACAGAACCCGTGGCAGCTACACCTGTAACACCTATATCTAAATCGGTAGTGGTCGCCACGCCAGTTACAGCACCTGTACCAGAAACACCCGTGACGGAAATGTCTGCAGTGCTGGTGGTAGTAACAGCGCCAACGCCACCCGTGGCTGATACTCCTGTCAGAGTGACCGTTGCAAAACCTGTAACTGTAGGGGAACCAACCGCACCTGCACCAGAAACACCCGTAACATTGTTAAGTACAGCGGTAGTAGTAGTAACATCACCAACGCCACCTGTACCAGAAACACCCGTAACAGATATATCCGCTGCGCTCGTGGTAGTCACACTACCAACAGCGCCTGTGGCAGAAACACCCGTAACAGATATATCCGCTGCGCTCGTGGTAGTCACACTACCAACAGAGGCCGTCCCAGAAAGACCTGTGACAGAAATAGAAATACCGCTCGTAGTTGTTACACTACCAACAGAGGCCGTCCCAGAAAGACCTGTGACAGAAATGTCCGCTGCGCTCGTAGTTGTCACACTACCAACAGAGCCTGTTGCAGATACGCCTGTGACAGAAATGTCCGCTGCACTTGTAGTCGTTACACTACCAACAGAGCCTGTACTAGAAACGCCCGTAACAGATACTTCTGTAGAAAACTTAGCTGAACTAGCTAGTGGCGCAGCGCCAAGAGGAGAAAAGCCCAGCATCGGTTAAACCCTTAACTATCGAATGCGGTACACCATGCCGCAACATTATCCGTTACTTGCTGTGTGGTCATTGCTTCATTAGTTGTCCCATCCAGCAGGGGGTAACGCCTGTGAATATCTAATACCCGCGTAGTAAGCTGGTCTTTTGTAAGTTTAGTTACGCTATCTGGAATCTTATACTCGCGATTAGTGGGGCTAACGCCCACCATTGTAAAATTGTCTGGGTCTAAATAATAACCGCCATTATCTACCCAATAAGGACAGTGCATACCTTGCGGACCCGCATCTAACTTATACTCAAGTATCATCTTTTTTCTCCAGTTTAAGCATGTAATCGGTGTTAGCTAACTTAGACTTACCAAATAAACGCTCAGAAGTCTTGTCTACATTGACCGTGTATTTATCAGCCATTTGATTTAAAAAATCCTCTAGCTCATTAGCATGAGGCAGCTTTCCTTTGGCGATTGCTTCGCCCGTATATTTTACATACCCTGAAACTTCCGTCAAACAGACTTGCGGGTGAACGCCATATTGCTGGCAATATTCAATCGTCGCTGTTTGAGCGCGGCCACCATCCAAAAGATTTCGATACATAAGCTCAAACCCGCGACGAACGTGGTGACGCTTTTCTTCGTTTTCAAAATCCTCTTCGCTCCAATCATCAATGCCGTTTACTTCTTTAATGTTTTCGTAAGCATCAATCAGTGTTGCAATGTCCTTGAACGAGCCGTTTATCTTGCTTTCCATAACGTCTAAGCCAACACTTTTTTGACGAAACTCAGCTATAGAAACGGGGTCATCCTTTCCAGAAAGCTCCTCAAGTTCTTTAACCGATTTAGCGTGATTTACCTGCGCCTCGGCTAAAGCCATCTTTCTCTTTTCAACTTCCGACATAACTTGTCGCATCATTCGCATGGGCGACTGACCGTTTAGCATTGTCAACGTCATCAGCGACAACGTGTGCTGGCTGTTGTTGCGGTCAAACGCTCTTGTTTTTGCGTCCAACTCAGGAAGCATTTCGTTTACTTTAGCAACTGCCGCCGCATTTATCTTATCCGCTGATATAGCTGGTAGACTAAAAGCAACGTCTATCTTCTTAGTTAAGCTGTTCATTTTTTCCCCGTTATGTTCCTGAAAGACCCGCTAAATATCTTCTGGCAACAGTTAAATCGCCAAAATCAGTCGCGTTGCCTGTGTTTGCAATGGTCACATATTGAATTACGTTGCTTCCGGTGTTTCCGGCACCTGAAGCATTTCCTCCGCCCCACACGCCCTTCGTGCCGTCAGAAAGAGAGGCCATAGCGTCCAGCGTAGTAAGCAGGTCGCCAAAATCAGTCGCGTTGCCCGTGGTTGCAATCGTAATGTAGTCAATAATGTTGCTGTGGGGGCCACCACTCCCCCCACCAAACACCGCCCTAACACCATTACTACACCCTGCATTTGTGGTTGCAGCAGTTAAATCTCCAAAATCAGTTGCGTTGCCTGTGGTTGCAATCGTAACGTAGTCAATAGTATTTACTTGTGCCCCCCCTGACACGAAACCGCCAGCAAACACGGCACGGAACGCTGATGCGGCCCCAGAAACATAACCCCTAGCAACAGTTAAATCGCCAAAATCGGTGGCGTTTCCGGTGGTTGCTATCGTAATGTAGTCAATAATGTTTTCGTAGCCACCACTGACGTTCGAACCGCCAGCAAATAATCCGCGTGTGCTACCACCCGCACCAGCCAAACTATATCTACTAGAAGTTAAGTCTCCAAAATCCGTAGCATTTCCGGTAGAGGATACCGTAATATATTGTAGAGTATTGTGAGCATACGGAGAAGTGCCGTTATACCCACCGCCGAAAACACCACGAGTGCCATTAGAAGCCCCCGCCATATTTCTCATAACGGATGTAAGATCACCAAAATCCGTAGCATTTCCGGTAGAGGATACCGTAATGTAATCCATTGTATTAATATCTGCGGCGCTGTTGTTATACCCCCCGCCAAAAACACCGCGAGAGCCTACACCAAACCCCGCTTCAGACGAAGTGATCTTAAACCATTCGCTGTTTACATATATTTTAAAGGCATTGGCGCTGGTGTCATACCACACGTTTCCATTAGCCGGACTAGATGGGGCTGACGCTGAACTCGTCACGACATGCTTTAAATTACCAACCCCGTCCACCAAAATATCTTGGGGGAAATCTACTGACCCTAGAGCGTCCGTTTTAAGTGTACTCATTTGTTAATCTCCAGATAGTCCAGCTAATCCTGCTCTTGCTACAGTTAGATCACCAAAGTCTGTTGCATTACCAGTGGTTGCAATTGTTACATAAGCCATTACATTAGTTGGACTTCCATAACCCCCGCCAAAGACTGCTCTAATACCACTAGAACAAGCACCAAGAATATAGAGGGATGAAAGTAAATCTCCAAAATCTGTAGCATTACCTGTAGTATCAAAAGTTACATACTCTATGCTATTTACCGTTGCCGAACCAGTGTACCCTGCTGCAAAAAGACCTCTGTTACCGGAACCCGCACCAGTAAATTGATTTCTATTACTAGTTAAATCACCAAAGTCAGTAGCATCGCCTGTAGTATCTATAGTAAAATAATCTATTTGATTAAGGTAAGCCATTAGCTGTTGCCCCCTGCAAATAATGCTCTAGTTGCATTTGAACAAGCAGCATTATAAGTAGTAGATACTGATAGATTCCCAAAGTCAGTGGCATTACCAGTACTAGCTATAGTAACGTAATCAACAGTATTACTACCACCACCACCAAATAGTCCACGCAATACACTAGAACATGCAGATAAACCAAACCTTGATGAAGTTAAATCTCCGAAGTCAGTAGCATTACCAGTATTAGCTACAGTAATATAGTCTATTACATTGGTAGCAGAGCCTGTACTACCTCCCCCAAACAAACCTCTTGAACCACTAGAGCAAGCACCAAGAAGATCTTTCGCAGCACTTAAATCTCCGAAGTCAGTGGCATTACCAGTACTAGCTATGGTAATATAATCCATGACATTACTACGACCATTACCACCACCAAAAACTCCACGGGAACCATACATAGCAGGAACGGGCGTAGGGAAACTGCCGCTTAGAATAATCCACTCAGCATTAATATACTGTTGAACATCAGTACCATCCCACCAAATAGCTCCATTAGCGGCACTAGACGGCTGTGTGCCGCCCGTGTGATATTCTGTGACGGCAACCAAAGTTTTTATATCTACGCCGCCAACCGTTAAGCCTTGACTAAAAGAAGTTGCGCCACTGCTACGGCTTTCCATGCTGGATACAGTTACAGTACTCATATTCTAATCCCCTGAAAACCCTGATATATTAGTTGCCGCAGCAACTAAATCACCAAAATCTGTAGCGTTACCCGCATTAGCTAGGGTTACATAATCTATTACATTTGAACCACTGCCAGCATAGCCCCCAGCAAAAACAGAGCGAGTGCCGTTTGTAACGCTATCCCCGCTATAACGAGCAACTGTTAAATCACCAAAATCTGTAGCGTTACCTGTTGTAGCAGGGGAAACATAATCAATAGTATTAACTGGCCCACTACCACCACCAAATAAAGTCCGATTAGCGGTGCCACTAGCCATTACCATATAACGTGACGAAGTTAAGTCTCCAAAGTCAACAGCATTACCGGGAGTATCTATAGTTACATACTGAATTGTGTTACTTGCGTTTGTCCCAACTAACATTCTAATGCCACTAGAAGCGCAGCCACCACCAACCAACTGTTGTGCTGCTAAAAGATCACCAAAGTCTGTGCCGTTTCCAGTACTGGCTATAGTAATATATTCTATTGTATCGGTATGACCACTAGAATCAGTACCCCCTGCAAATAACCCCCTAGAAGTATTTGAAGCCCCACCAAGTTGAGTTTTTGCAGAAATTAGATCGCCAAAATCTGTAGCATTGCCTGTGTTTGCAACAGTAATGTATTGAATTACGTTTGTTCTAGTTCCGGTATTATTATCTGTACCAGTGCTACCACCACCAAATACACCCCTACCACCACCTTGAAAACCTGCAGTGTCACCAACTGCTACAGTTAAATCTCCAAAGTCAGTAGTATTGCCCGTTGAGGCTATAGTAATATATTGGATAGCATTTGATCTAGTTCCTTGATCTCGACCTCCATTAAAAACACCGCGTGCACCATAAAACCCTGCATCAGGAACCGTAATCGTAATCGTATTCCATCCTGTTCCATCGTACATATAAAAGGTATCTGAAGTGGTGTTATACCAAAGCGAACCAACGGAAGGAGAGGTTGGCGCACTAGCCGAAGCAACATATTCCATTTGCGGAAGTGAAGAAAGCGCAACATTGTCTACCGTCACCGCAGTTGCATTAGGCGCTCCGCTACCTGCTACATTAGTAACCGTGTCTACCTTTAAAGTACCCATTTATACCACCGACCAAGCTGCGCCAGAAGGCACCGTGACCGTTACACCGCTGGCTATTGTAATCGGACCAGCGGCAACAGCGTTTTTTCCAGAAGTGAGCGTATGATCTGCACTAACAGTTTGATCATTTTCATAAAAGACCCCCTTTTGGGGCTGTATATCAGAGTTAATAGCAGTAATGAAAACCTCTGCAGCACCGCCTAGAGTAATAGCGTTTCCACTATTACTGCTTTCAGAAGGCGTCCTAGAAAGGGTCGTACCTGACGAGGTGTATGTACCAGAACCAATTTCAAAATTAGTCCCTTCTTCTATCACATAACGCACAATATTTGTGTTAGCGACCCCAGCAGTTGCGAAGGATTGAAATCCCGCTACAGCAGAACCTAGAGTTATGGTCCCCGTCCCTGTAGTGGACGTGGACATTTTCGCCCTGTTTACAAGCACCACCATATCTTATGCTCCGAAAGTAACTCGTTTAAGCTATCCTAATAATCGCGGTGCTTGCCCCCGCTGCAGGAAAGACAATGGTAAAGTCCCCCGAACTTGCAGATTTATCACCACCAAAATCCAGCACACACACTGACGGGTCGCTTGTTGCAGCCTCGTTATAAATCAAAGCACCTCTTACACTAGAGATTGTCACATTAGAAAATATCTCGTCCGCAAAATCTGTTAAGGCCGTGGTGCCGCTAATGCTTGGCGTAACGCTAGTTAGAAACTGACCTTTCGCCGTATAATTAGTGCCGCTAATCTCGTTACTGCTAGTGTATGAAGTAGTTGCCGCTGTAAAGCTCGCGTTGTTGTCATATAGCGCCAGCTTAAAAACATTACTTGCTGTCGTAAAGTTGTGCTTTGCTTCCATAAGTTCTTTTTTGAACGAGGTGCAAAGAAAGTTTCCAGAAAAAGCCATATTAAAGTTTCCTTATATGTTCAGCCAGTTCAGGATGACCAGCCTGTTTAATTGCATTATATACAGTAGTACGGTCCCCTTGAATAGCCTGTTTCATATACAGCACCAAAAGCTTCTCTATGCTGCTTTTATATTCTATCGTTTGCTCCCGCAAAACAGGATGTGCTGTCGCGGAAACCTCCACCATTTTGTTTATGCAACGGTTAGCCACCTCTTCGGGAGTAGACCCCCTGTTGTTGGTTGTGTGAACATCAACTTTGAAGTCACTTCCCATAGACGCCTGTACGGACATATTCATTGTTTCTCCCTCACAACTTGACCAACGCGGTAGTTTTGCGTGGTTTCTTTTGCCTCACCCAACAGTTTTAAACCAACCAACGACTCTTGAAACCGCTTATCATACATTCCCATAACATCCTGCTCACCCTTCATAAAAATATACGCCTCTACTAAAGAGCCGTACAAAAGAGTTAACTCTGCATTTTCACTCAACCATGTTGTTCCGCTATCCGACCCTGCAGTTAAGCTTGCAGGTCGGTACAAATAATGAAGCTCCGCAGTAAAGGACGCATTTGGGGTTGGAGCTAAGATAAAATTACTAACATCAAACGAGGCATAATACTTTGGCAAACCCGTAACTGTTGAGTCTGGGTTATACGTCTGTATAAAGCTAACGTCCTTAAACTCTACAAAAACCTCTTCCGAACTACTGGTATAGCTCAAGGAATACGGCGCTAAAAAGTCATCTGGCACCCTAAGATACTTATTACCTTGAGACATAACTCCCGAAGCATTTCTTCTAAACAGGTTTAGTTGAACCGATTTTAAAATGCGTTCTTCTGCAGATCGTATAAAAAGGGGAAGATTAGTTACAAACGAAGTTTCTGTATTTTCCGTGTAATCTTGGATGGCCTGCTTTAAGGTTGCGTATGTATAGCTCATTTGTCCACCTATGGTGTGTTCGCCGTTCCGCCCATACCACTATGGTTGGTGCAGTAGTAATAGAGGGTTGGTGCAGAATTTGCGACAGTTATTTGAACATACGCACCAGCCTGACCTGCCGTTCCTGACGTGGTTACGCCTGTTGTGTACTCAGAACCACCGCCGTGCGTACCGTTCGCTGTGGCGCTAAACCGCAGTGGGTGGCTACTATTAGATGAAGCTGATTGATCGAATCTAAACGTGCTGCCCTCTGCCAGACTGAGCGTTGGGCTAACAACACCATCTATGTAGAACTTATTGCCCGTTCCATAAGGATTAGTTCCACTAGCCACAGTTACAATGTAAACATTTGTAGTAACCGTAACAGAGCCAGACGCTGCCGTGCCAGATACCCCAGTAACGGAAACAGAAGGTTCAACTACCGTCACAGAACCAGACGCTGCCGTGCCAGATACCCCAGTAACGGAAATGCCGTCACTAGCAGGAACGGTAACAGTAACCTCTCCTACAAAAGCTTTAGCAACTAAATTGTTTTCTGTAAAACCAAGTTCGTCACCCCTATATCCAACTGGATTAAAGCCATATTGAATTGACCTTTCTTCCGCTAAGTTTGTTTCGGGCCTTGCATCCCGCAAAGCTTGTGGATCAGATACCGTTCTAAAAGGACCTAGTTGCGGCTGTTTTGGTTCAAACTCATCTTTTCCTACTAAAAGTCCGTTCCATTCTTTTCGCATATCGCGGTAACGATAACGAAAGCCAGAGCGGTCCGATATAGCGACCGCGTTTTTACCGCTGGCAAATTTACCCATCAGCCTGTCCTAAAATACTGATATTGAGGTACTACGTTAAACGAAGCTCTGTCACGATCCTCGGTCATGGCACGTTCAAACTCTTCTTCATACACCGCCTTTAATAACTGAACGCGTTGCGGGGCCCGCTTTATAGCAATGTAATAAGCTAATCCCGCAGCTAGACAGGGATAAAATCGAAAGGGCATGTCTAACGTGTTTGTAGCTGTATCCGCATCATTCATACGAGTAAGCGCATTGTAATACACAACATCCGTACTGTTTTCTGGCGCAGGCCATATTTTTAAACTAGGCGTTATTTGACGATCCAAGAAAAACTGGTTGGGTCTGCCTTGAGAAGACTTATTGGGAACCGTTTGGTATTCCTCTCGGCTTAAACGAAGCAGCGCGTAATCCGTGCCGTCCCTGCGGATAACCGCAGACAAAATATCAATAACGTCCGGTAATAACGAATACTCTCCAGTGCCTTGTGTCATGGTCACGGTGCGTTGCGCTATTGTCCATTGGTTTAAACCTCTGTTGGCCCACTCTGCCAACATTAAATTTAACGACCGCTTTGCCGTTTTAAAATCATAGCCTGTTCGAACCTCCAAGCCGCAACGCTCAAAGGCTTCTTCGACGTACTCAGCTACATCTAGCTCAAAATCCACGCTGTTAGAAACTGCCATGTCATTCCTCGTTGTACAGATTATCGAATATTCGATTAACGTCTAAGGTGTAGTCTAAATCAGATTTAGAATAATGTACATGCTGAGAGGGCTTGAAGTCTGGAGCGCCCTCTCCTGTCTCAAACCACGCAGGATGCGTTACTCTAACGCGATTGTTGGGCAAAGCTACAACATTGCCCGTCCAATCCCCCGCGTTTAATAGCTGCAATACATGAGCCTGCTTGTGTTGCGCAGGATCATCCGCAACATCCGTATCGGTGTAATCTACAGTAAACATGTATTTTGCTGGAAAGAACGTGCCGTCTATTTTGGCTAACCACGGACAAGGAGACGCCCTTTCTAGCACATACGCCGCGTGAGTATGTGAGGGGCAGTCCCAAGGTTGTGCTTCATGTACTGCCATTGGTTTAGGCCAATCCTCTAACGGTTCGTCTGCAACTAAAGCCGTTATGGGCATTCGGGCCCACATAGCTCCGCCATGCACGTTCTCTCCCCCCTCTTCGTCCACCTCGCATCCCGTAAAAATAAGCTGAAAGCTTAAACAACGGTTAGGCATGGTAGTTACGGCTATTGCCATAGCGTGTAAAAATTCACCATGATAACGTTCATGGTTTACAGTATACTCGCGGCGAACCCAGCACTTAAAGTGCGGGATATTGCTTTGCAAAAACGGCATTCAGGTTATTTTCTTTTAACCGCGCCGCCTTTAGCATATCCTTTTTTCTTCATCATAGCGCCACCCATGCGGCGTTTTACTGCGCCGCCAGCCTTCATCTTTTTAACGGCACCACCCGCTTTCATCTTCTTTGCTGCACCACCCTTGGCGTAACCTTTTTTCTTCATGTTAGATTTCCTCATCTCTCCGCCTGTGGCGGCGCGTTGTGGTTTAGCAGTCTTTGCCGCAGCGGCAAAATTTGCTGCCGTGGGCGCACCCTTTGTTCCCGGTTTTCGCATGGTTTCTTTTGATCCGGCAGCAATGCGCTTTCGTTTTTTATGTATGTTGTCGTATAAACCTGTTTTAGCCATTAGCACTTCCACCTTTTTCTAGCCTGCCGCAAACGACTGTTTGGGTCTTTAGCAGCCTTTGGAAACTTCTTCATCTGACCCGCGGACCGCGCACAGTAAGACTTGCGCCGCTTGGAATCTTTACTGCCCGCTTTAACCTTGCCCGTCACAGCCTTTTTTATCTTAGACCCCGGATTGGCTTTTCTGTGTGCCGCTAAACCCTTGGCACTCATCCCTGCACCGTCTTTAGTCTTCCGGTAATTTCCGCCCTTACCCGTTGTTTTTGGTATTGGTTTATCGCCAGACATAAAAACCTCAGTTAAAGAAAACAGTTACATCCGAAACATTGGTTAGAACAGCGAAACAACCGTCAGGAAATAACATCCCCTCATCGGGAATATACACATTGTCATCCGTGTTGTCAGCAAACGCAAAGGTTAGCTGCACTGCCCCGTTTACGTCTTTGTTCCTAAGAACTAACGCCGGACTTGTCCCACATTTGTAATGAATGGCTTTTACTCGGGCCCTGCCCGCAAAAACGGTGCCCGAAGCAGTTAAGTTGGTTGCTTTTACATCTGAAGCCATTGTTTTAGCCTTTTAACTGTGGAAGATGGTCACCGAAGTACATCCTGTAAACGTAGAAACAAATATGTCACTTACACGAATGCCGTCATCAGGAATGTTAACAGAATGCGTAGAAGAAGCATCTAAATCCATGTCCAAAACTACCGCGCCGCTGTCTCCGTCCGTAACCGTAAATCGCGGGGTGCCTGTCGTAGTTTTGACTTGAACTTGCCGTATTCGGGCGGGCCCTAGACCCGCCGAACCCGTTGCAGTTAAACGCTTAGAGCGTACATCAGAGCCTGCCATCTAGTTACCCCTAAGCGTTGTTGCTCTGAGCATACACAACCGTTACAGCGCCGACACCGTTGCCAGTATTAGCTGTGGTCACAATCAAACGGTGATCGCCCGTGCCTGTGTTTAGCCATTTTGCTGTGCGGGTTGCATCAGTACCGGGACTAGCCGCGACAATACCTACAGCGTTGCCTTGGATCGCGCCCGCCGCTGTCAAAGAAGTGGCTGCACCTACGCCGCCTAACCCTAGAGTTGTAGCCCCACCGCTCCAAGCCGTGGTCACAGTAATATCAATAGATATCAACTGGCTGTTGGCTGGAATTATAATGTTTGTAGTTGTGGTTGTGGCAGTCTGGTCAATCGCTGCTGTCTGAGACATTGCAACAAAGCCTGTGTTCTTCATGTCTGAACCAACAGTCGTTCCAGTGGTGTTTTTAATGGTTCCGGCCTTAATAGGGCCTGAAAAAGTAGTCGTACCCATGTCAATCTCCTGTCTGGGTTTAGTCAAGCACAGGGTGCGCTTGTCAGGGAATAAATAACGTATAACACAAATTAACCAAAAAGAAAGGGGCCCTTTGAACAGGCCCCTTCCAAAATAAAACCGCTATTAGCCGTTTTTACGCTGCGCCCGGAGTTCCGAACACTGAACGCCAATCGGAAACACCGAACGAATAACGCTCACGAGCTTTAAAGCGCATGTTTCCAGTATCAAAGTCACCTTCCATTGCGGTTTTAATAGCCGCACGGTTGAAGTACTTGAAACCGTTTGGAGCGTCGGTCTTTATGAAGTACGCGTCGGTATCTGTGAGGAAGTGGTTTACAACCGCGCCCTCGGGCAACATACCCATGTTCTTCATTGCGTTGTTGTCGTTGTCCGCTGTTCCGCTACGCAGATTAGAGTTCAACACACGTTCCGCAATAAACTGAAGCTCTTTTGGAATAACCAGCTTCGTTCCGCGAACCGCAATCTTCAAACCACGCTCGTCGGTAAGACCCGCAATGTCAATCAGCATTTGCTCCAACGAAGTTTCGTTGAGGTCTGCTGCTGTAGCCAGAAGGTTAGTCTGGTTACCCGACAGAGAAGGGTGTGCGTTAGAACACAAGGCCACACCGTCGCCAATCGCATTCGCACCAGCCAAGAACGCGTTGTTCAGGATAGCTGCGGCTTTGATTTGCTTGGTTTGAGCCATCGACCGTGCCAGAGCTTTCGTGTACCGCGAAGCAAGACGATCATACAGATTGTCCTCAATCGCTTCCTCGGTAATCGAAAACGCAAGCGCAATGGTTTCGTGTGTGTAACGCGCCGTGTAGGTTTCCCGTGCCTCGTCAAACGAGATAGCAGTGCCCTCGCCTTTTGACGGTGCTGTTGAGAAACCTCCGAGCATAACTTCTTCTTCGAACGCCCGATCCGAGCTTTCTTCATCAAAGATTTCACTATGTTCGTTTTCATAACGACCATATTCCAGACCAAACAGCGCGTTAAGTCCGGGTTCTAGCTCTTTCGCTAGTTGTGCGCGAGAAATAGCCATTTGTTAGCCCCCTTCTTAAACGCCTGTCGAGGTCGCGGTGGTCTGCGAATCGAAACGGCTGGTGGGTGAATTGAAGTGAGCATTGATGCGAACTAGCATCGGAATACCCGCGGAAGTGAAGTCACTATTAGCCTCATCGTCCGAAATACCTACAATGCGAAGTGGAAGCGTTGCAGTGGTATTAATGGTACTAACTCCAAGCGCAGAGTCCGAGCTACCTGTTGCGGTAGAACCTGTCCGTGCAGAAGTTCCTAGAGACGCGTTAGCGAATACAGCGGCTTGCGCAGTAGCCCGATCAGTCAAAGAAGCGTCAGACGCGACCTTAAATACCTGCATCGGATTGTCTGCAACAAAGGCCTTGACAGGATGGTTTGTGTCTACAGACACAGCACCCGATCCGGGCCAGTAGCTGATGAACACAGGCTTTTTCTGTGTTGCATCCATGTACTCTACGCCCATCAGTACACCGAGTGCTTGCGTAGTACCACCACTGGTGGCACCCGCATAATCAATAACGCCCGCCGACAAAGGGACGACAAGACCATATTGATAAATAGCATGGGTGTTGTTGGAAGCGATTTCATACTGAGTTACCCCAGTTGAATTAGTTGCGCTTCCCACTAGACCGACAGGACGAAGACCATAGGCAGTTTCTTGATTTGCCATTTGATATTTCTCCTAGTAAGGCGGCTTACTTTATAGGACCGCCAAAGGTTATACGGGACTGACGATCAGGTTTGTTGATCGTCATGGTTGAGTGTGCATTTTCCCGCATCATATCTTGGTCAACTGCTTCCATCTGGTCTTTATTTCGGTTCGCGAAATACTCCGTCCGTTCTGCAATCGTCTCAATAGGAATGCGGGCAAGCATCAATCCGCCAACCCCAAACACACCAGCGTATTTACCTGTTTCAACTACCGGAGACTCAAAGTCAGGGTATTCGTCTTGACGAACAAGTTCCCAACCTTCGCGCATCTTCGCGCTGATGTTCTTCCTATCGTCAAAACCTTGCGTTTCCGCACGAATCCAACGATGCTTGTAACCTTCCGGTGCAGGCGGTGCGTCTAGCATAGACGGGGGAGCCCACGGCTTACGCGCAGCCGTCTTTTCCCTAGTTTTGTTAGCGCGAGGAGTTCTGTCTGTCATAGCCTTAATCCTTC
>Ga0208303_1000370_pt1 | contig 18402 bp, 10 predicted proteins | sample CB_VirMetaG_2_FD_184537 | JGI IMG/M metagenome (GOLD analysis project Ga0208303, IMG submission 184537) | Freshwater to marine saline gradient viral communities from Chesapeake Bay - CB_1504_2 Viral MetaG (SPAdes) (version 4) | ecosystem: Environmental > Aquatic > Marine > Coastal | place: USA... | reverse complement strand
CAATTGGTGAAGATGCTCGTACTGATGCCGAAGAAGAGGGTTACCTCGACGGTATGAAAGACGAAAAAGAAGATATGGATGAAATGAAAAAAGAAATCGAGGAATTGAGATCTGATCTCCACGAAACTAATCTTTTAAATGCTAAACTTCTTTACACAAACAAAATCTTTAGAGCTAAAAACTTAAAAGAAGCTCAAAAGGTTAAAGTTTTAGAAGCATTTGACAAAGCGTCTAATGTTTCAGAAGTAAAACTTATTTTCGAAACTTTAAACGAGGGTATGGTTGCTAACACAACTACCGCTACTCCACTTAGAGAGAATTTAGGTCGCGCTTCAAAAGCAGCTGGTGTTGCTCCATCAAAACAACCTATTATGGAAATTGATCCACAGGTTGCTAGATGGCAGAAATTAGCTGGTATTAAATAATAACTTAATAAATTAATTACAATGTCACAAATTCAATCTCTTTTAGAGTCTGCAGGGCAAGGTTGGAAAAATATGCAATCTGACGCTGCACGTTTGGCTTCAAAGTGGGAAAAGACAGGTTTACTCGAAGGTATGTCCAAAGAGGTAGACAAGAACAACATGTCTTTGATCCTTGAAAACCAAGCAAAACAATTAGTAGTAGAGCAATCATCAGTTGGTGGTGGTGCTGGCTACGGTAATTTCCAAGTAGGCAATGGTGCTGAATGGGCTGGTATCGCTTTACCTTTAGTACGTAAGGTATTCGGTCAAATCGCTGCTAAAGAATTCGTTTCTGTACAGCCAATGAACCTCCCTTCAGGTCTTGTATTCTATTTAGATTTCCAGTATGGTACTGCTAAAACTCCATTTACTCAAAATGGTTCACTTTATGGTAACCAAAATGCTGACAACTTCGGTACTGCTACAAGTAACTTAGGTGAGACTTTTAATGCTGGTGGTTTATACGGTGCTGGTAAGTTTACTTACTCAACTAACCAATTCTCTTCATCATTAGTTGCTGGTACTGTAGCAACAGCTACTTCAGCTTCTATCAATTTTGATAGCAGATTAGACCCAGGAGCGTTAAAGACACTTACAATCGCAACTTCATCAATCCCTAATTTTGATGCTCAAGCTGTTAGAGGTTTCGTACCTGTATCTTCTTCTGCTACTACTTTACCTTTATCTGCTGTATACCCTGCATTCACTACACTTAGTGGTGGAAACATTGTATTCGTAGTTTCAGGTTCTGCCATAGCAACTAACTCAGGTGCTGGTTATAAAATCTTCTACAACAAGGCTACAGCAATGTCTCCTTACAACGTAGGTGATTTCGAAGCTGGAAATGCATTCGCAGTTCCTAACTCTGTAAATCAAACTGAGATCGCGATCCCTGAGATCAACATCCAAATGAAATCTGAAGCTATTGTTGCCAAGACTAAGAAGTTAAAGGCTGTTTGGACTCCTGAGTTCGCACAAGACCTTAATGCTTACCAAGCTCTTGACGCTGAAGCTGAAGTAACCAACATCATGAGTGAATACATCTCATTGGAAATCGACCTCGAAATCCTTGATATGTTGATCGAAGATGCTGCTGCTGGTACTGAGTACTGGAGTGCTATTAACAACGAAGAGTACAACGGTACTACTTTCGCTGCTGCTGCTTCTGGTTTCTACAATACACAAGGCGGTTGGTTCCAAACTTTAGGAACTAAAATGCAAAAGTTAAGCAACCGTATCCACCAGTTAACTCTTCGTGGTGGTGCTAACTTTATGGTAATTTCTCCTGCTGTAGCTACTATCCTTGAGTCAATCCCTGGATTCGCTGCTACTTCTGATGGTGACGTTACTAAAAACTATGCATTTGGTGTTCAGAAAGCTGGTAACTTGAATAACAGATATGACGTTTACAAAAACCCTTACATGAACGAGAACTTAATCCTTATGGGTTATAGAGGCTCTCAGTTCCTTGAGTCTGGTGCTGTATTCGCTCCATACATTCCGTTAATCATGACTCCTCTTATCTACGATCCAGAAACCTTCACTCCAAGAAAAGGTCTCTTAACTCGTTACGCTAAGAAGATGATCCGTCCAGAATTCTACGGTAAGATCTACGTAAACGGTTTAAATACCCTTTAATAGATTAATCTAGAATAAAGAAGAGAAGCCCCGCGAAAGCGGGGCTTTTTTTCATATGTATAATAAACAACTAAAGTTTATATTTTTATGGCTTCCCATCATCACACTGATGAGGTCTTCCAACAAAAGAGAAGACCTAAGACCCCAATTAAGTTCAAAGTTTCATTAAATGAAGAACAAAAAGAAGCAAAAGCAAAAATCTTACAAAATACAGTTACCTTACTAGCTGGTTCAGCTGGTTCAGGAAAAACGTTTCTTGCTTGTCAAATTGCTTTAGAGAAATTATTCACGAGAGAAATTGAGAAAGTTATAATTACACGACCTACGGTGAGTAAGGAGGAAATCGGTTTTTTACCGGGTGACCTCCGCGAAAAAATGGACCCATGGGTACAGCCTATATACCAAAATATGTATGCGTTATATGATAAAGAAAAAATTGAAAAATACATTACAGACGGACAAATCGAAATTGTACCTGTATCTTTTATGCGCGGTAGAACTTTCCTTGATAGTGTGGTTATCGTAGACGAAGCTCAAAACGTTACACACGAACAAATGCAAATGATTGTTACTCGTATTGGTTTACGTTCTAAAATGATAGTATGTGGTGATGATCACCAAGTAGATTTAAAACAGAAAAAAGATTCTGGATTTAGATTCTTATACTCAGCAGCCCGTAGAATAAAAAATATGTGTGCTATTTCTCTTAAAACTAACCATAGAGATCCAATTGTAGAAGATTTAATTAATCTATATGATGAAGCCGAGGAAAATGGAATGAATTTAGGTACATCGGGCTCTAGCGGAAAAAACAAATAATAACCTCTTCCCTAATATTTATAACTAAAATACAATGGCAAACTGTGCTCCCAAAACCCCACCTACTGGCTGTTTAGATGTAACTATTCAGGAATCTATTATCCTGCCTAATTACAACTTACAACAATCCTTTAATACTTTTACAGTATGTGGAATTAATAACTATGTTACAAGAACGGAAGTTATAGACTATAGATGGAGTGGTTCCGGAATTGGTATTATAGATTTTGTTGATTCTAAATCAGAACAAACCCCAGGCTCGTTTGTAAATGCTGATGTTAAGTATATTAGAATTACAAACTTCCCTAATAGTGATACCTATGCCAGCATTCATTGTATTAACACCATATCTGAATCAGTAACTTTCAAAGTAGACCCAGGAAAATCTATTATATTAAGTAATGATGATATAGAAATTCCATCAGCTACTACTTCTTCCTTTGGTTATATAAATGAAATTAAAGCTATGGCGGGTAATGGAGATGGTTCATACACTGGATCTATTCAAATTGAATACGTTGTAGCTTCGGCTTAATCCCACAAAATCATATATTTAAATTGGGGGCTCTTAATTGGAGCCCCTCTTTTTAATATTTATAACAAAAACACATGGCAAACATTCCTATTTGGCCAGGATCATCATCATTCCAACCTGGAGATACTCCATTTGGTTTTTATGATTATAATCCTGATTTTCAAAAAGACGCAGATAAAGTAGCAAGGTTTTGTGCTTTGCGCCTAGGATATCCTATTGAAAATGTTGAATTACAGGATATTAACTTTTATGCTGCTTTTGAAGAAGCGGTAACAGTTTATTCTAACGAGTTATATGCTTACTTACAAAGAGAAAATTATTTATCTTTAGAAGGTGCTTCATATTCATATGGTGATACTCAAGTAAGTTTTAACCAAGCTGTAATTACCCCAAATTTACAACCTGTAATTGAATTATCTCAACAATACGGAACATGGGCTGGAGTAGGAGGTAATGTAGATTACCATAGTGGATCAGTAGTATTAACTTCTAGTGTTCAAGATTATAACTTAGATGATTGGGCCGCTTCTGTTGGTTTAACAGGTAGTGATGTTGAAATTATGAGAGTATTTTATACCCCTCGTCCTGCTTCTACAGAAGTATTTAATGGCGGTTTAGGAGGTACTATGGGATTAGGAGCTGTGGCTGCCGGTGCTTTTGGAGGTGGTGGATTTGGAGCTAATTCCTTCTTAATGGTCCCATTAAGCTATGATTTACAATTAATTCAAGGAATTGAAATGTACAGAGATGTACTATTTGCCAATTACACTTTCCAATTAATCAATAATAAACTTAGAATATTCCCAGTCCCCGAACCTGGAGATGATGGAGCTCAATTATGGTTTGAATACATGCTCAAATCAGAAGAAGTATGTGCTTCTGTAGATGTAGATCCTAAAAAAATTGGTAACATCTCCCAAATGCCATATAGAAACATTGATTACGATACAATCAATTCTGTAGGTAGAAGTTGGATATTCGAATACACACTAGCATTAGTTAAAGAAATTTTAGGCTACGTTAGAGGTAAATACACTCAGGTACCTATCCCAGGAGCTGAAGTAACTTTAAACCAAGCTGATTTATTAGCTTCTGCTACATCTGACAAAAACTTATTAATCGATAGATTAAGAGCTTATCTTGACGATACTTCTCGTCAAAAATTACTTGAAAGAAGGCAAGCAGAATCAACTGCTATGCAAAGTGAGTTAGATAGAGTACCAATGACAATATTCATAGGCTAATGGCATTGTACGGTGGAGCAAGAGATATGAGTCTCTTTAGGAACATTAATAGGGAAGTAATGCACAACATTATTTCCCAACAATGTGTTCTCTACAAGTATGATTTAGAAGAAACTAAAGTTAATATTTACGGAGAAGCAGCCAACGAAAAATACTATCACCCACCAGTACTATTATATTGTTTAATTGAAACCCCCGACCAAACATTCCCCGAAAACGATTTTGGTCCTGATTTTAGCTGGAGTCCAATATTTAAATTTTTAAGAGATGATTTACTAGCTTCTACTTCAGGTAGTTGTGAAGAAAATAATGATAATCCTAATGGGGCCAATGTATACCCTCAAGTAGGTGATATTATAATGTATCAAGAAGCTTATTTCCAAATCGATTCTGTTAACTTAACTCAATTCTTTGTAGGTAAAGACCCAGCATACCCCTTTACTGATTCTAATGGTAATAACCCATTAGAAACGGATTTGAATCAGTTTGGATACAACATCTCAGTTATCTGTGAGACACATTATGTCCCAGCAGATAAAGTACAAATACAAGTAGAGAGATTCTAATGGCAAAGCAAAGACAACCAACACCAAAAACTCAAAGGGAAATTAGCGAAGGCTTACATACTCCCCATGATGTTACAGCTGGCAATCCTAATGATGCTGGTAAATATTCTACTGACCCTAATATCAACCAAGCTGGTATTCCTTTTAATCGTTCTGAAAAAATGTCTCGTAAAGGAGATACTTATAAAGAATTTACAGTTGGAATCCAAGATATTGATGAAGCTATCCTTTATTACTTCCAGAATGTAATTCGTCCTTTTGTATACCAAAATGGGGAAAGAATAGAAGTTCCTGTAATGTATGGTTCTCCTGAAAGATGGAAATCAGTTCAAAAAGATGGATATCTTAGAGATAAAAATGGAGCTATTATGTCTCCTATGATTATGTTTAAGAGAAATACTATTACCAAAAATAGAAGTATTACAAACAAGTTAGATGCTAACATGCCTCACTTATATACTTCTTGGCAAAAAACTTGGAATAGTAAAAATTTCTATTCTAATTTTAATATATTAAATAATAGAGTTCAAACTAAACAGTTTGTCGCAAACGTAGTTCCAGATTACGTTACACTACAATATAGTGTGATTGTACAAACTTATTATGTTGAACAATTAAATAATATAGTAGAAGCTATTAACTACGCATCAGATGCTTATTGGGGAAACCCACAAAGATTTCAATTTATGGCTCGTATTGATAGTTTTAATACAGTAAATGAAATAGCAAAAGGTGAAGATCGTTCTGTTAGGAGTACGTTTGACATCAATATGTATGGATATATTATACCTGACATAGTACAAAAAGATCTTGCTTCTGTTAAGAAATTTAATGAAAAATCTAAGGTTGTATTCTCAATGGAGACTACTTCAAACCCACAGGTTTTCCAACCTGATCCCCAAGTTACTTTAGATGGTAGAAATAGATTGAGTGAAAATACAACCACTCGTAAACGACTAAACGATACAGGACACAAATGAGTAATGTAAGATTTTTAGATAGTGTAGCAGTAAATTCATTTGCCAATGGAACATTTAATTCCACAGCTTATGGATCTGTCATCCCCCAAATCATCCTCCCAGGAGCTTATTTTACAGTAAGTCCTAATACTAGTGTATCTACATACAATTTAACAGTAGCTGGTACTTTACTTATGGAGGCTGGTCCTGAAATCCAATTACCTGATGGCTCTATTACTCGAGCAACTTCACAACTATATGTAACTAACATCCTTGATAACCAAGGTACAATAGTTAATAGTGGAGTAATTGAAATAGGGGGAGATATTTAATTAATATTTAGGTGATTTAACAGAAAACAACAATATTTATAACTAAACCTATTCGAAGTGGCTCAAATTAATTTTCTAAATACTACTGGAAGCGCAATCGAGAATCCGGGCACGGGTAAGATTGCGGTTTTCTCATCTGGCTCATTAGGAGCTGAAGGACTTTACTATAAAGCATCTGATGGTACTATTGTTGCCGTAGGCACAGGTGGTGGAGGAGGCTCAGGTACCTCAGGCACCTCAGGTAGCTCCGGTACTTCAGGTGTAGGTACAGATGGTTCTTCTGGTTCATCCGGTACTTCAGGTATTAATGGTTCTTCTGGTTCATCCGGTACTTCAGGTATTAATGGTTCTTCTGGTTCATCTGGTACATCAGGTATAAACGGTTCTTCAGGTTCTTCAGGTACATCAGGAATAGGTATAGATGGTTCATCAGGTTCATCTGGCACTTCAGGTACAGATGGCTCTTCAGGTTCATCTGGCACTTCAGGTACAGACGGTTCTTCAGGCTCATCTGGTACTTCAGGTTCAAATGGATCATCTGGTTCTTCAGGTACATCAGGAATAGGTACAGATGGCTCTTCAGGTTCATCTGGTACTTCAGGTACAGACGGTTCTTCAGGTTCTTCAGGAACATCTGGTATTGATGGTTCATCTGGCTCTTCAGGCACTTCAGGTTCAAATGGTACTTCGGGTACTAATGGTTCTTCAGGTAGCTCTGGTACTTCAGGTTCAAATGGTTCATCTGGCTCATCAGGTACATCAGGAGTAGGTACAGACGGTTCATCAGGTACTTCAGGTTCATCTGGTACTTCAGGTACAGACGGTTCTTCAGGTTCTTCAGGAACATCTGGTATTAATGGTTCTTCTGGTTCAAGTGGTACTTCGGGAACAAACGGAACATCAGGAACAAACGGTACTTCAGGAACAAATGGCTCATCAGGTAGCTCCGGTACTTCAGGTGTAGGTACAGATGGTTCATCAGGTACTTCAGGCTCTTCTGGTACCTCAGGTATTAATGGCTCTTCGGGTTCATCTGGTACATCAGGTATTAATGGTTCTTCAGGAACTTCAGGTACTAACGGTTCATCTGGTAGCTCAGGTACTTCAGGACAAGGAGTTCCAACAGGTGGTACTTCAGGACAGGTATTAGCTAAAGCTTCAGGTACTGACTACGATACAGAATGGGTAGACCAATCTGGCGGAGGTGGTGGAGGTACTCCATATAATAATGTTATTAGATATGCCGGAACTTCAGGTAATGATGAATTCCAAATGTTATCATCAGGTAATATTGAAAGTGGTTTAAGTTGGATCCGTTCAGGTACAACTTTACAAGTTTCATCTACAGCACATGGTTTAACCACAGGTGATTATGTAGTATTAAGAGGATTTAACGTAGATTATGTTTATGTTTCTATCACATCAACAAGTAGTGATACATTCACTTGTACTGTAGCAGATTCAGGAGATACTAGTGGTTCAGCTGGTGCCTATATCCCAGCATTTGACGTATCAGCTTTAAGTGAAACGGCATTAACTATAGATGCTCCATCAGCTGGTAATTGCCAATTAATTTCTTGTACTGTTTATATTAATTCTTCTGAAACCGGAGTAATTACATTAACCCTTCCAAATTCTATCACAAATGGATCTGGAGCTAATATTTCTACATCTACTAGAAATATCCCTGGATTTGATGCTTATAACGTAGGTGCTGGATCTAAAATTGGTGCTGCTGGTTTAACTTTCTCACCAACTACTAATTTTAATATCTATACTCTAAGTGGAGGTTTAGATACTTTTGGAAAAGTTATTTATACTCTCCAATTCTAAAAAAATTAATTTTAGATATTTTTAGAAGCCCCGTTTTTGGGGCTTCTTTCTTCATATTTATACTAGAATATTCATTGTACATACTAGTATAAACACATGGCAAACCAACTTTTCTACGGTAAACTTTCTGGAGTTACCCCCATCGGTTCAGGTAGTAACTCATACGTTAGAGTTAGAGGTGATTTTGATACGTCTTCAAAGACAATTACTAATGTAATTGACATATCAGGTTACCTCAATATAGACTATGTAAAACCTGGACAAACTTTTGTAGCTTCTGGCCCCTTTACAGCGGGAACCACCGTAGTATCTGTAGATACTGGTGCTGCTACCATTACTGTTGCAGACTTCCCAGCAACTACTGTAACAAATACTGTAGCTAGAATTTCACCCGCCGATGGTGATTATTATGTAGCTTCAGCTTCATTCTATGATCCCAACACTACAACACCTATTAATACTAAAAATATTACAGGTAGTGATGATAATGAATATAATGGATCTACTCCGGTATATGCTATTATAGGAGCAGCCGCAAATTCAGGAGGTACTTTAATCCCTGGTAGATATCACAAATATAATATTGCCGATGTTTTATACAGATCTGCTGATGGATCAGAAGCTTCTTTTTACATTGAATGGGCTGAAGAAGGAACACAAGCAGAAAGTGGAGATCAATTAGTTTTATCTCCAGGTCAAACCCTTCCTATTGTATCCTTAACTACATCAGAGTCTTTAGCCCCTATATTTGCAACTAACTTAGCTGGTATTACTGACTTACCTGCAGGTTCAAACTTTGCCCCATACCAGATTGAATTACAAAACTTCTTTGATGATTTAACCATCACAGATGTACTCTATACTGGCTCTTTAGTCGTAGGTAACGCATCCAACCTCAACTTCACGGGAAGCGGCGTTGAAGTAACCGCCAGCGGTTCAAACGGCGTACTTATTAACATTACTGGAGGTGGTGGTGAATCCAATACTTCGGGAACATCTGGAACTTCCGGTTCTTCAGGTACTTCAGGAGAATCTGGTACTTCAGGTTCATCCGGTACTTCAGGAGAATCTGGTACTTCAGGTTCATCCGGTACTTCAGGAGAATCTGGTTCATCAGGCAGCTCAGGCACTTCAGGAGCAGATGGTTCATCAGGCAGTTCAGGTACTTCAGGAACAGACGGAACTTCAGGTAGCTCAGGTACTTCAGGTGAAGCTGGAACATCAGGCTCATCAGGTACTTCAGGTGAAGCTGGAACATCAGGCTCATCAGGTACTTCAGGTGAATCAGGTTCATCAGGTACTTCAGGTACCTCAGGAATTTCGGGTATTGATGGCACTTCAGGTTCATCAGGTACTTCAGGAGATTCTGGTACTTCAGGTTCATCAGGTACTTCGGGTATTGATGGTTCATCAGGTACAAGCGGTTCATCAGGTACCTCAGGTACAAGTGGTATCTCAGGTATTGACGGAACTTCAGGAACTTCAGGTATCTCAGGTATAGATGGTACATCAGGCACTTCAGGTAGTTCAGGTACTTCAGGTTCATCAGGCACTTCAGGTTCATCGGGTACAAGTGGTTCTTCAGGTACAAGCGGTACTTCAGGCATTTCAGGTATCGATGGTACTTCAGGTACTTCAGGTATCTCAGGTATAGACGGAACAAACGGAACTTCAGGTAGTTCAGGAACATCAGGTTCTTCAGGTACTTCAGGTTCTTCAGGCACTTCAGGCTCATCTGGTACTTCAGGTACTTCAGGCATCTCAGGTATAGATGGCACTTCAGGTACTTCAGGTATCTCAGGTATTGACGGTACTTCTGGAACCTCTGGTTCTTCAGGTACTAGCGGATCTTCAGGTTCTTCAGGTTCTTCAGGAACTTCAGGCTCATCAGGTACAAGCGGTACTTCAGGAATTTCAGGTATTGACGGTACATCAGGTACATCTGGTATCTCAGGTATAGATGGCACATCAGGTACTTCAGGTTCATCGGGTACTTCAGGTTCTTCAGGAACTTCAGGTTCATCAGGCACAAGCGGTTCTTCAGGTACAAGCGGTACTTCAGGAATTTCAGGTATTGATGGTACATCAGGTACTTCAGGTATCTCAGGTATTGACGGTACATCAGGTACATCTGGTTCATCAGGCACAAGCGGTTCATCAGGTTCATCTGGTTCATCTGGTTCATCAGGAACTTCAGGTTCTTCAGGTACAAGCGGTACTTCAGGTATCTCAGGTATTGATGGAACTTCAGGAACATCAGGTAGTTCAGGTACATCTGGCTCATCAGGTACTTCAGGTAGTTCTGGTTCATCAGGAACTTCTGGTTCATCAGGTACTTCAGGTTCATCAGGTTCATCAGGAACTTCAGGAACTTCAGGAATTTCGGGTATCGATGGTACTTCGGGTACATCTGGTTCTTCAGGAACATCTGGTTCTTCTGGTTCATCAGGTTCATCGGGTACAAGTGGATCAAGTGGTTCATCTGGTTCATCAGGTACTTCAGGATCATCGGGTACATCAGGTACATCTGGTATTTCAGGTATCGATGGTACTTCAGGTACTTCAGGTTCATCAGGCACTTCGGGTTCATCAGGTACTTCAGGCTCATCAGGCTCATCAGGTTCATCAGGCACTTCAGGTTCATCAGGTACTTCAGGTTCATCAGGTACTTCTGGTACTTCAGGAATTTCGGGTATCGATGGCACTTCAGGAACTAGTGGTTCATCTGGTACCTCAGGTTCATCTGGCAGCTCGGGTTCATCAGGTTCATCAGGTACAAGCGGCTCATCAGGCACTTCAGGTTCATCAGGTACTTCTGGTACTTCAGGAATTTCAGGTATAGACGGTACTTCAGGAACTAGTGGTTCTTCAGGCACTTCAGGCAGTTCAGGCACTTCAGGTTCATCTGGCTCATCTGGTACTAGTGGTTCAAGTGGTACATCAGGTTCATCAGGCACAAGCGGTTCATCAGGTACTTCAGGTACAAGTGGTATCTCAGGTATTGACGGAACTTCAGGTACTTCAGGTTCATCTGGCACTTCAGGTAGTTCAGGTACATCTGGTTCATCAGGTACTTCAGGTTCATCGGGTTCATCAGGTTCATCAGGCACAAGCGGTTCATCAGGTACTTCAGGTACTTCAGGAATTTCAGGTATTGATGGAACTTCAGGAACTAGCGGATCTTCAGGCACTTCAGGTTCATCAGGTACAAGTGGTTCATCAGGTACTTCGGGTTCATCAGGTTCATCTGGCAGCTCAGGTTCATCAGGTACCTCAGGTACTTCAGGAATTTCGGGTATCGATGGTACTTCAGGAACTAGTGGTTCATCAGGCACAAGCGGTTCATCTGGAACTTCAGGTTCTTCAGGAACTTCAGGTTCATCTGGTTCATCTGGTAGCTCGGGTTCATCAGGTACTTCAGGTTCATCAGGCACTTCAGGCACTTCAGGTATCTCAGGTATAGATGGTACATCAGGCACTTCAGGCTCATCTGGTACAAGTGGTTCATCTGGCAGCTCAGGTTCATCAGGCACTTCAGGTTCATCTGGTTCATCAGGTAGCTCAGGTACTTCAGGTACTTCAGGCATCTCAGGTATTGATGGTACTTCAGGAACTAGTGGCTCATCAGGAACTTCAGGCTCATCAGGCACTTCAGGTTCATCAGGTACTTCAGGTTCATCTGGCTCATCAGGTTCATCAGGTTCATCAGGTACAAGCGGTTCATCTGGTACTTCAGGTACAAGTGGTATCTCGGGTATTGATGGTACTTCAGGAACTAGTGGTTCTTCAGGTACTTCAGGTTCATCTGGTACAAGTGGTTCATCAGGTTCATCAGGCAGTTCAGGCTCATCAGGCAGTTCAGGCTCATCTGGCACTTCAGGTACATCTGGTATTTCGGGTATTGACGGAACTTCAGGTACTTCAGGTAGCTCAGGTACAAGCGGATCATCAGGCACTTCAGGTTCATCAGGCACTTCAGGTTCATCAGGCTCATCTGGCAGCTCTGGTTCATCAGGTACAAGCGGATCAAGTGGTACATCAGGTACTTCAGGAATTTCAGGTATAGATGGTACTTCAGGAACTAGCGGTTCTTCAGGAACTAGCGGATCTTCAGGCACTTCAGGTTCATCTGGCAGCTCAGGTTCATCTGGTTCATCAGGCACATCAGGTTCTTCAGGTACGAGCGGTACTTCAGGAATTTCAGGTATTGATGGTACATCAGGAACTTCAGGCTCATCTGGAACTTCAGGCTCATCTGGCAGCTCAGGTTCATCTGGTACTTCAGGTTCATCGGGTACAAGCGGTTCTTCAGGTACAAGCGGTTCATCAGGTACTAGTGGTACCTCTGGAATTTCAGGTATTGATGGAACATCAGGTACAAGTGGCTCATCAGGCACTTCAGGTAGTTCAGGTACTTCAGGTTCATCAGGTAGCTCAGGCTCATCAGGCTCTTCAGGCACATCAGGATCATCAGGTACTTCAGGTACATCTGGTATTTCAGGTATAGACGGTACTTCAGGAACATCTGGTTCTTCAGGTACTTCAGGCAGCTCAGGTTCATCAGGCAGCTCAGGTTCATCTGGCAGCTCAGGTTCATCAGGTAGCTCAGGCTCATCAGGCACATCAGGTTCTTCAGGTACAAGCGGTACTTCAGGAATTTCGGGTATCGATGGTACTTCGGGTACTAGTGGCTCATCTGGAACTTCAGGTTCATCAGGTTCATCGGGTTCATCAGGTACTAGTGGTTCATCAGGTACTAGTGGTTCATCAGGTACAAGTGGTACTTCAGGTATTTCAGGTATTGATGGTACAAATGGTACTTCAGGCTCTTCAGGTACATCGGGTTCATCAGGAACTTCAGGCAGTTCAGGCACTTCAGGTTCATCTGGCTCATCTGGCTCATCAGGTAGCTCAGGTTCATCAGGTACTAGTGGTTCATCAGGTACAAGTGGTACTTCAGGTATTTCAGGTATAGATGGTACATCAGGAACTTCAGGTTCTTCAGGTACTAGTGGCTCTTCAGGTACAAGTGGCTCATCCGGCTCATCAGGTAGCTCAGGCTCATCAGGTACTTCGGGTTCTTCAGGCACATCAGGTACATCTGGTATTTCGGGTATTGACGGAACTTCAGGAACTAGCGGTTCTTCAGGTACTTCAGGCAGTTCAGGTACTTCAGGTTCATCAGGAACTAGTGGTTCTTCAGGCTCATCAGGTTCATCAGGTACTTCAGGCTCATCAGGCACTTCAGGTACTTCAGGTATCTCAGGTATAGATGGTACTTCAGGAACTTCGGGTTCATCAGGTACTAGTGGTTCATCAGGAACTAGCGGATCTTCTGGTTCTTCTGGTTCATCGGGCTCATCAGGCACTTCAGGTTCTTCAGGTACATCAGGTACTTCAGGAATTTCAGGTATTGATGGTACATCAGGAACTTCAGGTTCATCTGGTACAAGCGGTTCATCTGGTACAAGTGGTTCATCAGGTTCATCAGGTAGCTCAGGTTCATCTGGCAGCTCAGGTTCATCAGGTACTAGCGGATCTTCAGGTACTTCAGGTTCATCTGGCTCATCTGGCTCATCTGGCTCATCCGGCTCATCAGGCTCGTCTGGTACTAGCGGATCTTCAGGAACTTCAGGTTCATCAGGTTCATCAGGTTCATCAGGTAGCTCGGGTTCATCAGGCACTTCAGGTTCATCAGGTACAAGCGGTACTTCAGGTATCTCAGGTATTGATGGAACTTCAGGAACTAGCGGATCTTCAGGTACTTCAGGCTCATCTGGTACTAGTGGTTCATCTGGCTCATCAGGTAGCTCAGGTTCATCAGGTACTAGTGGTTCTTCAGGTACAAGCGGTACTTCAGGAATTTCAGGTATAGACGGTACTTCAGGAACTTCAGGTTCTTCTGGAACTTCAGGCTCATCTGGCTCATCCGGTAGCTCGGGTTCATCTGGCAGCTCAGGCTCGTCTGGTACATCCGGTTCTTCTGGCTCATCAGGAACTAGCGGTTCATCAGGCACTTCAGGTTCATCAGGTAGCTCAGGTACAAGTGGCTCATCAGGTAGCTCAGGTTCATCAGGTACTAGTGGTTCATCTGGTTCATCAGGAACTAGTGGTTCATCTGGTTCTTCAGGCTCATCTGGCAGCTCAGGTACAAGCGGTACTTCAGGTATTTCTGGTATAAACGGTACTTCAGGTACTTCGGGTTCATCAGGAACTAGTGGTTCAAGCGGAACTTCAGGTTCATCAGGTTCATCTGGCTCATCTGGCTCATCAGGCAGTTCAGGTTCATCAGGTACAAGCGGTACTTCAGGTTCATCTGGTACTAGTGGCTCTTCAGGTTCATCTGGCTCATCTGGTTCATCTGGTACAAGTGGTTCATCAGGTACTTCAGGCTCATCAGGCTCATCTGGTTCATCTGGTTCATCTGGTTCTTCAGGAACTTCAGGTTCTTCAGGTACAAGCGGTACTTCAGGAATTTCAGGTATAAACGGTACTTCAGGAACTTCAGGTTCATCAGGAACTAGTGGTTCATCTGGTACATCTGGTTCTTCAGGTTCATCTGGCTCATCTGGCAGCTCAGGTTCATCAGGTTCATCAGGTACTAGTGGTTCTTCAGGTACTTCTGGTTCATCAGGTTCATCTGGTTCATCTGGCTCATCAGGTAGCTCAGGTTCGTCTGGTACTAGTGGATCATCTGGTACTTCAGGTTCATCTGGTTCATCAGGCTCATCAGGTAGTTCAGGCTCATCTGGCAGCTCAGGTACAAGCGGTACTTCAGGTATTTCTGGTATAAACGGTACTTCAGGAACTAGTGGCTCATCAGGCACATCAGGCTCATCAGGTACAAGCGGTTCATCTGGTTCATCAGGTTCATCTGGCAGCTCAGGTTCATCTGGTTCATCAGGTACTAGCGGATCTTCAGGCACTTCAGGTTCATCTGGCTCATCTGGCTCATCTGGCTCATCTGGTAGTTCAGGTTCATCTGGTACTAGTGGATCATCAGGTACTTCAGGTTCATCAGGCTCATCTGGCAGCTCAGGTTCATCGGGCTCATCAGGTAGTTCAGGTACAAGCGGTACTTCAGGTATTTCTGGTATTAATGGTACTTCAGGTACTTCGGGTTCATCAGGAACTAGCGGTTCATCTGGCTCATCGGGTAGTTCAGGCTCATCAGGTTCATCTGGCAGCTCAGGCTCATCGGGTACAAGTGGATCATCAGGTACTTCAGGTAGTTCAGGTTCATCGGGTTCATCAGGCTCATCAGGTAGCTCAGGCTCGTCTGGTACTAGTGGCTCTTCAGGAACTTCAGGTTCATCAGGCTCATCTGGTAGCTCAGGCTCATCAGGCAGTTCAGGTTCATCAGGTACCAGCGGTACTTCAGGTATCTCAGGTATAAACGGTACTAATGGAACTTCAGGTAGTTCAGGTACTAGTGGTGCTACAGGTTCATCAGGTTCTTCAGGCACTTCAGGTTCATCTGGCAGCTCAGGTTCATCGGGTACTAGTGGCTCTTCAGGTTCATCTGGTTCATCAGGTACTAGTGGATCTTCAGGCTCATCTGGCAGCTCAGGCTCATCAGGTAACTCAGGTTCGTCTGGTACTAGTGGATCATCTGGTACTTCAGGTTCATCTGGTTCATCTGGTTCATCAGGTAGCTCAGGTTCATCAGGTACAAGTGGTACTTCAGGTATTTCTGGTGTAAACGGTACTAATGGAACTTCAGGTAGTTCAGGTACTAGTGGTGCTACAGGTTCATCAGGTAGCTCAGGCTCATCTGGTAGCTCCGGTACTAGTGGTGCTACAGGTTCATCAGGTTCATCTGGCAGCTCAGGTTCATCAGGCTCATCAGGTACAAGTGGTACAGCTACTATTACTAATAACGCTGATAATAGAGTTATTACAGGTGGTACTGGTGCAAACCTAAATGGTGAAGCTAACCTAACATTTGATGGAACAACATTGACTGTAACAGGTGGTATCACAGCTACAATTGGAACAGGTACTGATAACTCAGTAGTAGTCAAAAACGGATCAAACCAACTTGTAACAGACGAAATTGATTCTCGTGTTTGGGGTTCAAGCTTAGTAGACGGTTCAGGTACTGCTACTTATGTAACATATTGGTCAGATGCTAATACAGTTACTGGTGAGGCTGCGTTTACTTATAACGCTACTACAAACCTATTAACAGTTAGTTCAATCTCAGGATTTACAGCTGCAGGTGATATTGAAATGGATAATAACAATATCAACAATGTAGGAACTATTCAAGCCCAAACTCTTAACGCCGAAGAAAAGAACTTCGATATTCCTCACCCATCAAAAGAAGGTTGGAGATTACGTTACTCAGTTCTTGAAGGCCCAGAAAGAGGTGTTTACGTTAGAGGTAAAGTAACAGGAGAAGGTATCATTGAATTACCAGATTACTGGAAAGATTTAGTCTACGAAGATAGCATCACTGTTCAATTAACTCCTATCGGAAGTTCGTGCACTCACCACGTTATTAACGTGAACAGCTCACAAATCGCCGTAGGCTGTGGATGTGGAGATGTTAACGCTTTCTATATAGTTCACGCTGAAAGAAAAGCAAAAGAACCAGTATGGGTTGAGTATCAAGTAGTTAAGTAATATATTTATAACAAACAAAGAGAATGGCCAAAAACGTTCAAATAGTACCCTCCTCAGGTAGTTTAGATTTTAAAGATAATGATGTATCTAAAATCAAAATGGAGCTTGATGCTGATAATTCTAAATTAGTCACATCAGCAGGGGCTACTACCTTATTAGAAATAAGCGACGGATTAGTTAACGTAGGAAACTCAGCAAAATTAGTATTACCTGTAGTATCAGGCACTCCTCCCGGTGCCTCTACAGGTGATCTTTGGTTTGACTCTTCAGCAAATAAATTATCAGTATATGGTAATAGCGGAGTAGAAGCTGGAGGTGGTGTTCAAGGTCCTATTGGTCCTCAAGGTGCTATCGGTCCACAAGGTCCTCTCGGTCCTAAAGGTAACACAGGTTCCCAAGGTCCTATTGGTCCTAAAGGTAACACAGGTTCCCAAGGTCCTATTGGTATTCAAGGTCCTATTGGTCCAGATGGAGCTCAAGGTCCTATTGGTCCACTAGGTCCAAAAGGAAATACAGGTTTACAAGGACCACAAGGTCCAATTGGTGTTCAGGGACCCATTGGTATTCAGGGTCCAATTGGTCCTGTTGGTGATAAAGGCTCTATTGGTCCTCAGGGTCCAATCGGTCCTCAAGGTCCAATCGGTCCTAAAGGTAATATCGGTCCATTAGGTCCTAAAGGTAACACAGGCTCTCAAGGTCCTATTGGTGATATTGGTCCACAAGGTCCAATTGGTCCAAAAGGTAATCAAGGTCCAATTGGTCCTAAAGGTAATACTGGAGCTCAAGGTCCAATTGGTCCACAAGGTCCCATTGGTGCTATTGGTCCTAAAGGTAATATCGGTCCATTAGGTCCTAAAGGTAACACAGGCTCTCAAGGTCCTATTGGTGCTATTGGTCCACAAGGCCCAGACGGAACACAAGGTCCAATTGGTCCTATTGGTCCATTAGGTCCACAAGGTCCTATTGGAGCTATTGGACCTCAAGGTCCACAAGGTCCTATTGGTAATATTGGTCCAATTGGTCCTGTAGGTGATAAAGGTGCTATTGGCCCTATCGGTCCTATTGGTCCACAAGGTCCTATTGGTCCTAAAGGTAATATTGGTCCTCTCGGTCCTAAAGGTAATACTGGAGCTCAAGGTCCAATTGGCCCTATTGGTCCCCAGGGTCCAGATGGAGCTCAAGGTCCTATCGGTCCTATTGGTCCATTAGGTCCACAAGGTCCTATTGGTAACATAGGTCCACAAGGTCCTCAAGGTCCAATTGGTAATATTGGTCCTATTGGTCCCGTTGGTGATAAAGGTGCTATTGGTCCTATCGGTCCTATTGGTCCACAAGGTCCTATTGGTCCTAAAGGTAATATTGGTCCTCTCGGTCCTAAAGGTAC
>Ga0208303_1000369_pt1 | contig 18436 bp, 29 predicted proteins | sample CB_VirMetaG_2_FD_184537 | JGI IMG/M metagenome (GOLD analysis project Ga0208303, IMG submission 184537) | Freshwater to marine saline gradient viral communities from Chesapeake Bay - CB_1504_2 Viral MetaG (SPAdes) (version 4) | ecosystem: Environmental > Aquatic > Marine > Coastal | place: USA... | reverse complement strand
AAAAGCTAAAGACTATTTAGAAAGAGAAATAGAAAGGATAAGGGAAGCAATATAGCTTCTCTTTTTTTATACAAATGTTAAAGAAATGTTAAAATTTGTTAAAAGATAGTTTATAACTAAAAATGTTTTGTATATTTGTAGGGTAGTTAGGAAATAACCTCTACACTAAAAGACAATATGATGAAAATCACATTAATACCAGCAGAATATTCTTACAGAAACTATCCAAGTGGAAGGTTTTGTGTTGCACCAGCTACTAAAGTTGTAGATTCAGAAACTATTATCAAAACATATAAAGGTTTTGAGATTGCTTTTGTAGAGAGAACTAAAGTTTCAAATGGGGAGGTTTATGATTATGTAGTACAAACTATTAATGGAGATAAAGTTAATGTATCATCTAATAGAGTTAGAACTTACATTGATTCAAAGATATCAAATTTATTTGAAAAGATTAATGGTAACAAACAATGTTGTTTAGATGATATATTCTTTACAAAAGAGTCTTATGTTAATAAAATGAACAATGAGGATTTATTTGAAACAGCATCTCGACTTTTAATTAATGGTAGATATAATGGTAAGCAAACAAATTGGTGTTTTAATTACCTTTACAATAAAGGAATGAGTATTCAAGATTTAGTTAAATTTTTATAAAATAAACACAATGAAAGAACTAATAGAAACATTACAAAAGATTGACACAGATTTTTATAACGGAGGTATTACATTCGGTCAAAAGTATGACCTTATAAACGCTATTGAGAAAGTATTAAAGGAACAAAAATTTATTTAAAATCAAAGACAAATGGAAACAATTAAAAGAATTATCAAAGAACGAAAAGAGAACAAGAACCTAAAACCTTACAAGGTTGTAACATTATCAACTGGAGTTGTATGTGAGCATTATACTAACGGACAAGTAAAAGTTTTATAGTTATGTACAGAAGATTATTAATACAGAAGATTCAGCAGTTGATTGACAAGCTACCAATAAGTAAAAAAAGGAAAGAAGCGAAAGAAGATTTATTAAAATTGAAGTTAAGTTCTGATGATAAATTTTTTATTTCATTGGCTAATAAATATAAAATAAGATGAAAACATTTTTAACAAAAACAATAGAATATGCATTTAGTTTCTTTATGACTATCATTGCTATATTTATTATTCTTATATTTACATCAATAATAATTAACCTAATTGTAAAATGATAGAAACATTACAACAAATAAAAGATCTAGCTGTATTAACAGATAACCTATATCTTTTAAATAGAATGGAGTTACTTGAACTTCAGATTAAAGAAGAAATATTAAAAGCAAAAATAGAAACATTAAACGATAAATTATGATACCAGAATTAAAAGACAAGATACTATCAATAAGACCAGAATACTCAAACAATAGCAATTCAATGAATCCATTACCTTATGATATTACTTTATACTATCAAGAAGATGATTATTTAATTGATTTTAATTTAGATGTAAATGGCACATTATATGCAGAAGTTTTAAAAGATGAAGAAGATTATGAATTAACAGATTCAGATGTAAATTTTATATACAAGTATTTAAGTGGTTTACTTGATGAAGAAACAAGATTAACAAAACAATATTACCAAGCTGAAGGAGATCAGCAACAGCAAACATATTTTATTAGATAATTATGAAACCAACAGAAAAACAATTAGAAAAAATAAGTGGAGCAATTATAACTTCATTTGTAAACTTACATTTTTTAGAAGAAGCAGATAGTATTGGGTTATTTAGACAAAGGGTTAAAAACAATGTAAAAAGAACAATGGATGATCTTATTGATATTGAAAACAATTACTTTGCAAAAGTTGAAGAAGTAGATGAAAAAGATTTAGGAGATAAATTAGTAGCAAACAAATTAGAGTTTGTTCAATGGTTATTAAATAAATTTGATTTTAACGACTTTAGTAAATTACAAGAAGTCTGTGTAGCTTATTCTTTAGAACCAAAAAAACTAACAGACGTATCAGATAAAATATTGATAAATAGTGGAGCAAAAATAATTGAATAATATGGTAGGATATAATAAAGAAGCAGCAGATGAATTAGCAATAGACTTTGAACTATTAACAGGGATTGATATAAATAGTACATCAAGAGAAAGTAAAATAATGTACTCAAGAACACTATTTTATAAAGTATTAAAAGATGTTAATTTTATGAATGATAGAATGATTTCAGAATGGTTTAAATCAAGAGGTGTAAAAAGAAACAGAGCATCTATATTCCAAGCATTATCAAAAATAAATATATACTATAAATCTTTTGAATTGTTTAGAGATTATTATGACGTATATTTTAAAGATAAAGCAAAGGAACGTTTAACACTTGAAGAGACAAGAAAGAAAGCATTAAAGGAATCTAAATTAAATTTACAACAAAACATATTAAATCGTAAATTAGATCGTTTAGATGTTATTATTAATGATATACCAATTGAAAAAAGAAATGAAATACTTGAACTAGTTAATTTGAGAGTTAAGTCTTGGGATTGGAAATCTAAAGATCAATATGAAGTTATAGATTGTGTTGGTTCTTTAGAGGGTTTATGTTATTAGTTTATTTATAATGGTTATAAATAGTAAAAATAATTAATGAATTTACTTAAATTGTCATTCTAAAATTATTATATATATAATAAGTTTTATATTTATTAATATTATTTTAGGTATGAAGTAATAAATAATTAAATAATTATACATGTGGTTTTGAGATAGCTTTGTCTCTTTGCCACATTTTTTTTGTTAACAACTTATTCATTTTTTTTAATATTATTAAGTTATATTTATACAAATATAAAAGTATGTTAGAAAAGGTTTTTGAATCTCATAATAAGTGGATAAATACAACGATTAAATTTGGATGCTCTAGAGATGAGGCAGAGGATATTGTTAGTAATATGTATCTAACTATCGGAAAGATGCTTAAAAAAGGTTTAGACATATCTTATGGAGATGAGGTAAATTACTACTATATATACTTAACTCTTAAAACATCATTCTTACAGATGTACAATAAAAAAAAGAAACAAAACAACGTACCTTTAGATTTAATATTAGAAATAGAGTCTGGAGAATATATTGATTTTGAATCTGCTGATAATATACTGAAAGAAGAATTAGAAGAATTACATTGGTATGATAAAAAGGTATTTAATCTAATACAGAATGATTACTCAATTAAAGAGTTATCTAACAGAACAAATATAACTTACCACTCTTTATATAATACTTATAGAAAAACAAAAGATAAATTAACTAAAAAGATTTTAGAATGAGATTGGGTAATTTAATAGAACGATTTACTTATTATACAGGAATTAAATGGATTGTTAAAAAGATATTCGGAGAAGATTGTGGATGCGATAAAAGACAAGAACAATTAAATGACATCGAGTTATGGTAGAAGATAAAGTTATATGGCAAGGTGTTAAACAAAGAACAACATCTAAAATGAGTAATGAAGATTTTAAAACAATGTGTAGACTTCATTCAAAGTATTTTAATCATAAATATTCAGAACCTTGCACTTGCAATAAAAATAGATTAAGACAATGGATTAAACAATTAAATGAGAAGCTGGTTTAAAAACTAGCTTTTTTTTTATTATATAATTAGTAAACTAATTTAAACTGATTATGGACGGAAGAATAAATAACAAAGGAACAAAAGGAAATAAAGGAGGAAGACCATCTAAAGCTGAAGAAGTTAAGATGATTGAAAGATTATCTCCATTAGAACCAAAAGCATTTAAAGCACTTGAAAAAGGAGTAGAAGAAGGAGACTTTAAGTTTGTGCAGATGTTTTATAATTATTATGCTGGTAAACCAAAAGAAACAAAAGACATCTCAATAACATCAGAACAACCTCTATTTAATTTAGATTAGTGTTTCAAACAACAACTGCAATAAGAAAATTATATGCTCTTAAAAAGCGTAAAAAGGTAATTCAAGGAGGAACCTCAGCTGGTAAAACATTTGGGATTCTTCCTATTCTTATTGATAGATGTATCAGAACTCCTATGCTTGAAACAAGTGTAGTATCTGAATCAATACCACATTTAAGAAGGGGAGCAATGAAAGACTTTCTTAAAATAATGATTGAAACAAATAGGTTCAGAGATAATCAATGGAATAGATCATCATTAAAATACACTTTTACAAATGGTTCTTATATAGAATTCTTTTCAGTTGAGCAACCAGATAAGTTAAGAGGAGCAAGAAGAAATGTATTGTATGTAAATGAAGCAAACAATGTACCTTTTGAAGCATATACACAATTGTCAATTAGAACATCTGGAGATATATGGATTGACTTTAACCCTACTGCAAACTTTTGGGCGCATAAAGAAGTAGTAGGAAATGATGATGCAGACTTTATTACACTTACCTATTTAGACAATGAAGCATTGCCACAAACTATTGTAAAGGATATTGAATCAGCAAGAGATAAAGCAAAGGATTCAGAATATTGGTCAAACTGGTGGAAAGTATATGGACTTGGTCAGATAGGTTCTTTAGAAGGTGTTTGTATAAAAGAATGGAAAGAGATTAAGCTACCAGAAGAAGCGAGGTTATTATGTTACGGAATGGACTTTGGATATAGTAATGACCCAAGTACTTTGATAGCTTTGTATAAGTATAATGATTCTTATATATTTGATGAGGTTATATACCAGAAGAAATTACTTAATAGTGATATATCAGATCTATTTAAAACACATTCTATAAATGGAATAGTGTATGCTGATTCAGCAGAACCAAAATCAATTGCAGAGTTAAGAACATACGGACATAAAGTATTGCCTTGTACAAAAGGTAAAGATTCAATTGTATATGGTATTAACTTAATAAACCAGAACAAAATATTTGTTACAAGCAGAAGTAAGAACCTCATCAAAGAGTTGCAGTCTTATACTTGGATGAAAGATAGAGAAGGTAACACTATAAACAAACCAATTGATTCTTTTAATCATTGTGTTGATGCAGCGCGTTATGCAATTACATCACAATTACAAACTCCAAATAAAGGAACTTATAATATAAGGTAATGAGAAATGAGGATATGATTGCTATTGTACAATGCTATATACACCATTTAAAAGGCAAAGAAGTAAGAATTGCAAAACCAAATAACCATCATCAATTTTATTTATTATCACTTGCATACGAAAAATGTAAGCACTTTTTCATAAAACATTAACTAAATAGTATTATATATATATGAAGATTGAAATAAACGTACCTACATCGTTAAATGAGATTACTTTAGGGCAGTATCAAAAGTATTTAAAGATAACTGAGAACAACCCGGATGGTAATTTTTTAGATGCTAAAATGATAGAGATATTCTGTGGAATACCTTTATCAGATAGTTACAAAATTAAGATGAGTAGTGTTAGAGCAATAGTAGATATTTTAGTTAGTTTATTAGAATCTAAACCAACACATGTTGAAAGGTTTGAAATGAATGGTATTCATTATGGCTTTATACCAGATTTAGATGAGATGAGTTTAGGTGAATATATTGATTTGGATAATAATGCAAGTCAATGGGAGAATATGCACGTTGCAATGAACGTTCTTTATAGACCAATAAAAACAAGTAAATTAGGGAAGTATAATATTGAAGATTATAATGTAAAGAATCCAGAAGCAATGAAAGATATGCCTTTGAGTGCTGCGATTGGTTCACTTTTTTTTTTCTACAATTTAGGAATAGAGTTAGCGAATCATACGATACTTTATTCCAACAATCAGTCGGAGATGGAGATCTATCGAGAACAGCTAACTTCAATAGAAAGTGGGGATGGTATCAATCAATTTATGGTCTCGCTAACGGGGATATTACAAAATTTGAAAATATCACTAAATTAAATATACATCAATGCTTTACGATGTTATCATTTACAAAAGAGAAAGCAGAGATTGAAGCACAACAAATAAAAAGTAAATTTTAGATGAAAGGATTTTATCAAGTAACGGAAATAATAAAAGAAGCATTGCTTTCTGATGTTAATGTAAACACGGTTACAACTGGAGATATTACAAGAATTGATTTAGGTAAGCAGACAATGTTTCCTTTATCTCATCTTGTTGTTAATAATGTAGGGAATGAAGATAGTGTATTACGTTTTAGTTTATCTATTCTTGCGATGGATATTGTTGATATATCTAAAGAAGAAGTAGTTGATATATTTGTTGGTAATAATAATGAGCAAGACGTATTGAATACTCAATTAGCAGTACTTAATAAATTAGTACAAGTTTTAAGAGGTGGTAATTTACACCAAGACTTATATCAATTAGATGGTACTCCAAACTTTGAACCTTTTTATGATAGGTTTGAAAATGAGGTTGCTGGATGGGCATTAACTTTTGATGTATTGATTCCAAATGACATTGAGATATGTTAAAGAATGTAAATGAAGAATTAAATAGGTTTGCTAAATACGTTATTACTCAGTCAAGAGCTAATTTAACAAGAGGTAAAAAGAATAGTTCTAAGGAACTTTATAATAGTTTAGATTATGATATAAAGGTTTCTAAAAATAGTTTTGAATTAAGCTTCTTAATGGAAGAATACGGAGTATTTCAAGACAAGGGAGTGAAAGGTACTAAATCTAATTATTTAGAAAATATAAATTCTCCTTTTAGTTATAAGTCTAAAGGAGGTAAGAGAGGTTTAAAAGGTATGCCACCTCCAAAAGCATTTGATAAATGGATTGTACGAAAAGGTTTAAAAGGAATAAGAGATAAGAAAGGTAAATTTATAAGCAGAAAATCGTTGCAATTTATGATTGCGAAAAGCGTATTTGAAAAAGGTATAAAAGCAAGTATGTTTTTCACTAAACCATTTGAGAAAGCGTTTAGTAATTTAAGTAAAGATCTTGTTGAAGCATATAAATTAGATGTAGAGCAATTAATAAAAACAACAGTAAATAATAAATAATGGCAAACGTATTATTAAGAAGTCCCTATTATATTTCTGAAGATATTGGTTCAGATTTATCAGCTAAAATAGTAATCACTATTGATACTGTTGAAGCATATACAATAGTAAAAAACAAACCTGCAAATAATAATAATTTTGTATTGTTTGAGATTGCTGAACTTGTAAGAGATTATATAGATATTAAATACAACGGAAGTATAACAGCATCAGATTTAAATGTGAATGTAAGTTATGTATTGTATAAATATACTCTTGCAAATGCTGGAGGACAAGAAACAAATTTAGGTACTACAACTTTTTTTGGTATTGATGGATATGGTTATTTTGAAGAAGGTTCAAATCCAAGTGTTACTCAAGGTTATATGCAATCAAACGATATTATATACACTTTATACGGAGAAGATTTAAGATTGCCAGTAGATAGAAACAATACAACATCTGTAACATATTTGTACAAAGGTTCACAAACATTTACAAAAGCAATTACATCAAGCAGTACAGAAGTATTTGAGTACATTGATGCAACTGATAGTTTTAAAGAAAGGGTAATTGAAGATAGTGGAACGTATGAAGAAAGTAGTTGTTTAGATTCTTTCTTACTTAACAATGATTTGTATTTAGTTGATGAAATAGTATTGAGTACAACACCAGGAACAAAAAATGTAAAAGTAATTACTTTAAACGAATGTAAATTCGAACCAATCAAATTAACTTTTGTTAATCGTTATGGAGCATTACAAGATTTATGGTTCTTTAAAAAATCAATAGAAAAAGTAAACACTAAAAAGGAAACGTTTAATAGGTTTACTATTAATTCAGAGAGTGGTGTTTATGATACTTCAATACACCAAAATCAAACGTTTAATATAAAATCAAGTAAAAAGCTAACTATCAATACTGGTTATGTAGATGAAAGTTACAATGATTTGATGCAGGAGTTAATGCAATCTGAACAAATTTGGTTAGAGTTAAATTCAGTTGTTACACCTATAAATTTAGATACAAATAGTTTGACATTCAAAACAAGTGTAAATGATAGGTTAGTAGATTATACAGTAGATGTTTCTTATTCTTTTGATGCTATAAATAACATTCGATAAATGCAGAAGATACAACTATATATTGAAGGGCAAAGGTTAGATACTTTTACAGATGAAAGTGTATCAATAACGCAATCAATAAAGAACGTAAAAGATATTGATAAAGTATTTACGGACTTTACAAAAACGTTTAGTTTACCAGCAAGTAAAACGAATAATAAAATCTTTAAACACTATTACAATTTTGATATTCAAAATGGTTTTGATGCAAGGATTAGAAAACCTGGAAATATAGAATTAAACAATACACCATTTACAGAGGGGTTAATAAAGTTAGAAGGAGTTGATTTAAGGGATAATAAACCACATACTTATAAGATTACATTCTTTGGTAATACTGTTACCTTAAAAGATGTTTTAGGAGATGATAAATTATCTGGTTTAAATAGTTTAACAAGTTTAAATCAAACGTATGATGCTACAAGTATAAAAGATTCTTTACAAGATGACCCAACTACAAATAACATTATTGTACCATTAATTACGCATACACAAAGATTAACTTTTGATTCACATAGTTCAGCGAATGACCCAGGAAATATAGCATATGACAATGGACACGTTCACGGAGTTTCATATACAGATTTAAAATACGCAATTCGTTTACATTCTATTATTGAAGCAATAGAAACTAAATATCCTACTTTATCTTTTTCTGATGATTTCTTTGTAAATACGAATGCCCCTTATTATAATCTTTTTATGTGGTTGCATAGAAAGAAAGGAGATGTAGAAAATTTAAGTGGTTTAAATGAATCTTTGGTAAATACTTTTACAAATGATTCTGATGTATTAACAAGTTCTGTAATGTCAAACAATGCTTTATCTTTATATTCATATACACCACCAACATCGGTGTTAGAATATACAGAGTTAAATCTTAAAAGCACTACATCAAACACTAATCCTTACAGAATATCAATTAGAAAAAACGGTGTTGAAGTTGCAAATAGTGGAGAAATTACATCTGGTTTAGAATTTACAACAAGTGTACCTGCTGCTGAAATTGAACAAGATGCACAATATACAGTTTACATTGAATCAGATTTTAATATTACTTTTTCTAATATTACTTTTCAAGTATATAAGTATGACAATACTAATATACCTGCACCTCCGATTATATATTCAAAAGGTTACGCAATTACAAATTTTGTTTATACAAGTTCTTTTGAGTTTGATATTACTCAACAAATACCAGATATAAAAATAATTGATTTTTTAAGTGGGTTATTTAAAATGTTTAATCTTACTGCATTTGTTGAAAGAAATGAAACAGAAATAACAGTTAAAACTTTAGATAGTTTTTATTCTTTAGGTGGTTCTTACGATATAACTAAATATATAGATGTTAGTAAAAGTCAAGTAAATGTAGCTTTACCATATCGTAAAATTAATTTTAGTCACGAGGATACAAAAACATTTTTAGCCGCAAAACACACTCAACTATTTGGAGAAACTTGGGGAGAAGCAGGATATGATAGTGGTCAAAAATTAGATGGTAGTATCTACAATGTAAAGACACCATTTTCACAATTAAAATACGAAAGGTTAATAGATGAAAATCCTTCTGGAGTAGGTACAACTAATGTTCAATGGGGTTGGTTTGTAGATGACAATCAAGAATCTTATATAGGGAAACCTTTGTTGTTTTATCCAATAAGAATAACAAGCGGAAATGAAATAGCTTTTTTAAATTCTCCAACAGACCAAGACCCTATTACAACCTACAACATACCATCAAATAGTGTTGCTTTATCATCTGCTACAAGTTCTTATAATATGAATTTTAACGCAGAGCAAAATGAATGGGGTTCTTTAGAAGTTCCTGCTGATGTTGGTTTTACAAATTCATTATTTGAAGCGTATTATAAAAATTATATTACAAGCGTATTTCAAGAATCAAATAGAATTACAAAAGTTACTGCTTATTTGCCTTTAAGAATATTAAGAAATTACACTTTAGCTGATAGGTTTGTAATAAACGGAAAGAGTTATAAAATAAACTCAATAAAAACTAATTTAAAAAATGGTAAGTCTGATTTAGAATTACTCAACGATTTATGATAGAAAATATACTAGAGTTATTAAAAAATACAGATTGCAAATCAGAAATAGTGCAATTAGCAAAGGGGAAAAATAAATTTCCAGAAAGTTTTAAAGAAGTATTTACAAGACAAAAACAAGATAAAGAATGGAAAAGATAGTTATTGATTTAGAAGCTAAAACAGATAAAGCACTAAAAGGCATTGATGATATTGCTGATAGTGTTAAAGATCTCAATAAATCTGTTACAGAGAGCAATAAAGAAACTAAAAAATCTTTAAATAGTTTAAGTAAAGGTACTAAAGTTTTAGCTAAAGGATTCAAAGGCATTGGACTCGCTATGAAAGCAGCTGGGTTTGCTATTATTATGAAAGTAGTAGACAAATTAGGAGAGGCACTAATGAGAAACCAACAAGTTGCTGATACTGTTGAAACTGTATTTACTGCAATAGGAATCGTTTTTAAGCAAGTTAGTGATGTATTAATAGATGTTTTTAAAAGTGTATCTGACGCTACTAGTGGTTTTGATGCGTTACAAAAAGTGTTAGGTGGTGCATTATCTATTTCTATAAATCTTGTTGTAGGCGCTATTCAAGGGATGATGCTTGGTGTTCAGAAAGCCCAATTAGCTTGGGAAGAATCATTTTTAGGAGATGGAGACCCAAAAGAATTAAAGAGATTAAATTTAGCAATTACAGAAACACAAGGGAAGTTACTTGAAACTGGAGATAGAATTAAAAAAGCGGGTTCAGATATAGCAGATAATTTTGTTGAAGCAGTAGGAGAAGTTGGTTCTTTAGCGGAAGGTGTTGCTGTAGGTGTTTCAGATGCTATTGATAAGATAGATGTTAAATCTGCTTTTAGCCAAGCAAAGAGAGTTGTTCAAAACAAAAAAAATTACGGTTTATTAGAATCACAAAGTAGAAGATTAATTGAACAATATGATTTAGAAGCAGAAACTCAAAGACAAATAAGAGATGATGATAGAAAAACTGTTGAAGAAAGGATAAAGGCAAACGATGAGTTGCTTAATGTTTTAAACAAACAAGCGAGTGAGGAAAAGAAAGCTATTGATGCTCGTATTAGTGCTTTAAATGAACAAGTAAGATTAGAGGGAGAAAGTAATGAACTAACAAAAGAACTTTTTGATTTAAACACAGAACTTATAGCTATTGATGCAAAGGTAGCAGGTTTTAAATCTGAACAATTAGTTAATCAAGCTGCTTTACAAAAAGAGATCTTAGAAATAACAAACTCACAAAAAAATGCAGATGCAGAATTAAATGCTAATAAGAATCAATTTGAAGCAGAACAAATAGAAAATGACCTTGCAAGATTAGAAAGACAAAAGCTATTAAATGAAGAAGAAACAAAATCAGAAGAAAAAAGATTAACAGAAAAAAGAGATTTATATAAAAAAGGCACTATTGCATTTCAAGAAGCACAAAATGAATTAAACGCGTTTCAACAAGCAAGTGGTCAAAAACAAATTCTTATAGATAAACAAATTGCAAAAGAAAAAGAACAAACTGTATTTAATACTTTAGGAGCAATCGCAGGATTATTAGGTAGTAATAGTAAGTTCGGTAAAGCGTTAGCGATTACACAAGCAATAAGAGATACTTATGCAGGAGCAAATAAAGCACTTGCACAAGGTGGTATTTTTGGATACATTGGAGCCGCTGGAATAATAGCATCTGGATTTGCAAACGTTAAACAAATCACTGCATCAAAAGAACCAGCTGCACCATCATTTGCAACTGGTAGTGGTAGTGGTGGTACTGTTGCTACTCCTACAGCACCATCGTTACCTCCAGCATTTAATGTTGTTGGAGCAAGTGATACTAATCAGTTAGCAGAAGCAATCGGTAGTCAATCACAACAACCAGTTCAAGCGTATGTAGTTTCAAACGATGTAACAACTGCACAAGAGATGGATAGGAATATTGTAAAGGGTGCTTCAATAGGATAAAAAAGTATTCGAAAATATAAAATATTAATTTAAAATCATTATATAATTATGAAAATAATAGAACTTATTTTAGATGATGATGAAGCAATTGGAGTTGAAGCAATTAGCGTTGTTGAGAATCCAGCTATTGAATCTGACTTTATAGCATTAAACAACCAAGAAATAAAACTTGCTGAAATAAGTAAAGAGAAGCGTTTATTAATGGGTGCTTTGTTAATTCCAAAGAAGCCAATTTATAGACGAAACGGAGAAGAGGAGTACTATATATTCTTTTCAGAAAAGACTGTCGCAAAAGCATCTCAAATGTATTTACAGAATGGTAATCAATCTAATTCAACATTAGAACACGATGCACAATTAAAAGATCTGACACTCGTTGAAAGTTGGATTGTTGAAGATAAAGAAAAAGACAAAACTGCTTTATATGGTTTAGATGTACCAGTTGGAACTTGGATGGGTTCTGTTAAAGTTGAGAATGATGAGATTTGGAATGATTATGTTAAGACTGGAAAAGTAAAAGGATTCTCAATAGAGGGTTATTTTGCTGATAAAATGGAAAGACCAAATGAGGAATTAAAAGAGCATTTGATGAAGTACCCTCATATTATGTACAACCCTAAAACCGGTGCAAGTGTTAAGATAATGAATAAAGAAGAACATGATAAATACGTTAAAAAAGGTTGGACACATAATAAACCTAAAAAATACGAAGAACAAAAATTAGAGTCATATACAGATTATCCACAAGGAGCAACAAACAATGCTAAAAGAGCTTTAAAATGGGTTAATGAAAATGGATGGGGATCTTGCGGAGAAGCAACTGGTAAAAATAGAGCAAATCAATTAGCTAACAGAGAGCCAATAAGTAGAGATACTATAGCAAGAATGGCTTCATTTAAAAGACACCAACAACATAAAGACGTACCTTATTCAGAAGGATGTGGTGGTTTAATGTGGGATGCTTGGGGTGGTTCTGCTGGTGTTAATTGGGCATCAAGAAAATTAAAGCAATTAGAAGAGCTTTCTGAACTTAAAAAACTGTTATCATAATGAGAGCTGTATATTGTAAATGTAAGAATACGTACTCTATTGAGTGTAGATATAATGACAACAAAGATTGTAATGCACCTTATTACTGGAAACAAGGAATAGGAAACATTTATAATAATGATGATGAAAATTAAAAGTGAAAACGCAAAATTAATACTAAATTTTATTATATAACCATGAACACAAATGAAACATTAAACAAAGTTAGAACTTTACTTGGAATAGAAGTAAAGCTAGAACAAATGAAACTTGATAACGGTGCTATTTTAGAAGCGGAATCATTTGAAGCTGGTGCAGAAGTATTTGTCATTGCAGACGAAGAAAAAGTTGCTGTACCTGTTGGAGAATATGAGTCTGAAGGTAAAATGATTGTTATTGAAGAAGAAGGTATTATAGCTGAAATTAAAGAAGCTAAAGCTGAAGAAGAAGAAGCACCTGTTGAGGAAGAAGCTAAATCTGAAGAAGTTGAAGAAGAAGAGTTATCTACTGAAACTGCATCTCCTAAAAAAGTTGTAAAATCAATTACAGAGGAAATGTTCTTTTCTGAAATAGAAAAATTAAGAAACGAAATCAATGAATTAAAACTTTCAAAAGTGGAAGTTGAAGAAGCCTCTGTTGAATTATCTACTGAGCCAGAAGTTGAAGGTATTTCTCACAATCCAGAAAACTTAACAGGAAATAAAGAGTTAAACCTTTACTCTCAAAAAGGTAAAAACAATACAATTAATAGAATTTTTAATACACTAAACAAATAAAAAAATGAGTTTATCAATCACGAGTACTTACGCCGGGGAATTTGCGGGAAAATATGTTTCTGCTGCACTTTTGTCTGGTAACACTATCGCAAACGGATTAATCGAGGTTAAACCAAACATTAAACACAAAGAGGTTTTAAAAAGAGTTAGCTTGTCTGGTGCTATCGCAAATGCAAGTTGTGATTTTACAGATGCTGGAGCAGTTACTTTAACTGAAAGAATCATTGAGCCAAAGGAATTACAAGTAAATTTAGAGCTTTGTAAAACCCCTTTCCAATCAGATTGGGAAGCTATCTCAATGGGATATTCTGCACATGATAATTTACCAGCTAACTTTTCTGATTACTTTATCGGATTAATGGCTGCTGAAATTGCTGCACAAACTGAAACTGACATCTGGAGTGGAACTGCTGGAGCTGGAACATTTGATGGTTTCTCTACTTTATTAACTGCTGCTACTTTACCAGCTGGTCAAGATATTACTGGAACAACAGTGACTGCTTCGAACGTAATCGAGGAATTAGGAAAAGTTGCAGATGCAGTACCATCTTCTTTATATGGAAACGAAGATTTATTCATCTATGTTTCTCAAAATGTATTTAGAGCTTACAAGAGAGCTTTAGGAGGTTTCCAAGCTAATGGAGAAGGCGCAAATGGATTTATGGCGCAAGGAAACAATCAAGATATCGATATTCAGTATTTCGATGGAATAAAAGTTGTTGCTGCAAATGGATTAGCTGATGATACAATGGTATCTACTTTAAAATCTAACTTATTTTTCGGAACTGGATTACTTGCAGACCACAACGAAATCAAAGTTTTAGATATGGCTGATTTAGATGGATCTAAAAACGTGAGATTTATCGCACGTTATACTGCTGGAGTTCAGATTGCAGTATTGGAAGATGTAGTTTTCTACTCTTAATAATAAATAAATAATAACAATAAAGGGGGTAGGTAGTTAATCTGCTTACCCCTTTTTTTTAATAACTAAAAAAACATATATCAAATGGCTTGTTTATCATTAACATCTGGAAGGGATTTAGGATGTAAAAATAACGTCGGAGGTTTGAAAGCAGTTTACTTTGCTGAATATGGTACTTTTTCACCTACAACTTTTGTAGATGGAGAATTAACTGTAATTTCTGGAGATCCAGATTTGTTCCAATATGACTTAAAAGGAAACTCTTCTTTAGAAACGACAATAAATAGTTCAAGAGAGAACGGAACTACTTTCTACACACAAACATTAAATTTAACTTTACCAATATTGGATAAAGCAACGCAAGAAGAAATTAAAATTTTAGCTTCTGAAAGACCAATTGTCTTTGTTGAAGATTACAATGGTAAATTCTATGTTGTTGGATTATACAATGGTTCGGAGGTTACTGGAGGTACAATTGTGACTGGTGCTGCAATGGGGGATTTAAGTGGATTTACTTTAACTTTTGAAGGTATGGAAACTGCTCCTCCTTTCTTTGTTTCTGAATCAATAATTACTGCTAACGTTTCAAGTGCGAAAATAAATCCAAACGCATAATTTAATTATTTTAATTTTATAAAAGGGCAATCTTAATAGGTTGCCTTTTTTTTTGTTTTAAATAAATAAAAAAACAATTTTTTTGTATTATATATATATGAAACATTTGTTGCCAATATCAACTTCACAAACAATTAAGATTATACCAAGAGTATATGATACTTCTGTTACTATAAAGTTAAGAGATGACAGTACAAATAATGAGGTTTCAATAACACCAACTGCAACAATCAATAAAAATTATCTTGAGTTATCTGCAATCTTTGATTTAAAAGAAGGTAGGTTTTACGATTTAAAAGTAATTCAAACAAGTTCTCAAAAAATCATTTATAGGGATAAAATATTCTGCACAACACAATCAACAAACCAATCAAACAATGAGCATTATACTGTAAATAAAGATCAGTATAAATCAAAGAGCGGTAATAACGATTTTATAATACTATGAATAAACGCATAAATAAATACAGAAAACAAACGGTAAGTAAACCAAGCAACTCAAAAGTTAGTTTTGTTAATTTATCAACTTACACATCTCCAGCAATTGTTGAATCTAAGAATAAAGAATGGGTTGAATTTGGTGCTAATAATAATTATTTTGAGTTTTTAATTGATAGATATAATGGTTCTGCAACAAATAATGCTGCTATAAACGGTATCTCTCAAATGATATACGGAAAAGGTTTAGATGCAACAGATAGTTCAAGAAAGCCAGAAGAGTATGCAAGAATGATCTCTTTATTTAAAAAAGATGTTGTTAGAAGATTATCATACGATTTAAAGTTAGCTGGTCAATGTGCTATTCAAGTAATTTACTCAAAAGATAAAAGAACAATTCAAAAGGTTGAGCATTTACCAATTGAAACATTAAGAGCAGAAAAGTGTTCTGAAGATGATAAAGAAGTACAAGCTTATTACTATCACCCAGATTGGGCAAATATAAAACCAAGTGAGAAACCTTTAAGAATACCAGCATTTGGTGTTTCTAAATCTCCACAACCAATTGAGATATTATATGTAAAACCTTATAAAGCTGGAATGTATTATTATAGTACTCCAGATTATCAAGGTGGATTGCAATATGCAGAGTTAGAAGAGGAAATCTCTAACTATCATCTAAATAATATAATGAATGGACTTGCTCCATCTATGTTAATTAATTTTAATAATGGAGTTCCAAACGAAGAAGCACAATCTTTAATAGAAAGTAAAATACAAAGAAAGTTTTCCGGAAGTTCAAACGCTGGTAAATTTATTCTTGCTTTTAACGACAATAAAGAATCACAAGCAGATATTACACCTGTTCAATTATCAGACGCACATAATCAATATCAGTTTTTATCAGATGAATCACAAAAGAAAGTGATGGTATCTCATAGGATTATATCTCCTATGCTTTTAGGTATTAAGGATAGTACTGGATTAGGTAATAACGCAGAAGAATTAAAAACAGCATCGATATTAATGCATAACACTGTTATAATACCTTTTCAGGAGCTTTTAATTGATGCTTTTGATAAAATACTAGCATATAATAATATTGCCTTAAACCTATACTTTAAGACATTACAGCCATTACAGTTTATTGATTTAGAGAATGTACAGGATCAAGAAACAAGAGAGGAAGAAACTGGTGTTAAGTTGTCATTGTCAAAAGATGGTAAGGTAGTAGGTAAAGAGTTGATTGATTTAGCTGATGAAGATGTAGAAGGTTGGGAATTAATTGATGAAATGGATGTAGACTATGAAAAAGAAGATGATTTAGATTTAGAAATACAAAAACTAAATTCACAAAAAAAATCTATTTTTTCTAAAATGTATGATTTTGTAAGAAGTGGAACTGCAAGACCTAATAGGAAAAGTAAGCAAGATAAAGAAATAGATGGTGTTCAATATAAAGTTCGTTACAGATATTCTCCTTTAGATGCCACTGAAGACACAAGACCTTTTTGTAGAAATATGATTAGAGTAAATAAATTATACAGAAAAGAAGATATTATATCTATGGAAAAACAACCAGTAAATCCTGGATGGGGATTAGGTGGAGTTGATACCTATTCAATCTGGCTTTACAAAGGCGGTGGCAATTGCCATCATAAATGGAGGAGAGAAACTTATAGGTTTGCAGGAGATGGAAAAGCAAGTATAGGGAGAAGTGATAAAATAAGTACGGGAAAATCTGAAAGAGAGGGTTACAGAGTTAGAAACCCTAAAGAGGTTGCTATGCGACCAACGGATATGGAAGATAATGGATTTGTAAATAAAAAAAGATAGATGGCAACAGCATTATTCATAAGTAGAACGGATTTAGTAAAGAACAGTATTCTTGATGGAAATACTGATACAGATTTGTTTATACAATATATTAAGATCTCACAAGAGATACATATACAAAACTATTTAGGTACTAAATTATATGACAGAATAAGTAACGATATTATAAACGATACTTTAAGTGGCGATTATTTAACTTTGGTTAATGACTATATACAGCCTATGTTGATACATTATGCAATGGTTGATTTCTTACCATTTGCTGCATATAGAGTTAAGTCTGGAGGTATTTTTAAACATACATCTGAAAATGCTGAAACAGTAAACAAAGATGAGGTTGATTTTTTAGTACAGAAAGAAAGAGATTTTGCTGAATATTACACAAGAAGGTTTGTTGATTATATTTGCTTTGATAGTTCAAAGTTTCCAGAATACACAAACAATACTGAATCTGATGTTTATCCAGATAAAGATGTAAATGGATCTAATTGGGTACTATAATGAGAGCAACTTACAAACCAAAACAAGCAAACGTTGTTAAATTGAAAAAGTATTTAATTAAAAAAGAGAAAAATGGCAAACGAAATATATAACAGTTCTTGGTGGGGAAATCCAACTGCAACTGGTTGGGGGAATATTTATTATGAATATGCTTTTCCGAGTGAAGGTTCAAGACTTTTAGGCTTATTAGAGGCAAGAGCAACGTATTATG
>Ga0208303_1000367_pt1 | contig 18469 bp, 16 predicted proteins | sample CB_VirMetaG_2_FD_184537 | JGI IMG/M metagenome (GOLD analysis project Ga0208303, IMG submission 184537) | Freshwater to marine saline gradient viral communities from Chesapeake Bay - CB_1504_2 Viral MetaG (SPAdes) (version 4) | ecosystem: Environmental > Aquatic > Marine > Coastal | place: USA... | reverse complement strand
ATTTGTTATATGCTTTTTTATTTAGCTTGATGTGGTTATTACATCTTGGAAGAATAGCCCTAGCCTTTTTATATCATTTATTGTGTTTTTGCCTACACCCCTTTTTTCCATTATTGGTACTAGCTCTTTAATTGATTTGATCCCTATTTTTAACGCATCGTCTTTTGTGTTTAGAATGTTAGGGTTAATTCGGTGGTGTATTGCTACTTCTTCTAGTGTCATATTGTTTGTTTTTTATTAATTATTTTCCTCTACCTGTTTTTCTTGGTTGGTTTACTCGTTTTTGGTTTGTTCTACTGCTTTTAGCATTTCTAGTATTATCGTTTGATTGTTTAGGATCTTTACGACTTGAAAAATATTTACTATCCATATTATCTCATATTATAATGTTTATCCCCTTCTCTCTTATAACTTGTTGTTGTTATAAAATCATGTTTACCCTCAACTATGTTTTTAACTAGTATGGTCATAATTTTACCCGTGTTATCATCTAAAATGATATGACCGTTGTCTTTACCTATTTTTATTTCCATATTTTGTTTTTATGTAACTTCTGCTTGTGGGTTAATATACCAATCATCATATCTAGACACTTCTGTTAATACTCTCACATAACCTTTTTCCTCTAATAGCTCTTGTATTTTTTCTCTATAATTTTCAAAATTGTGTTCTACGGTTATAGTTCTAAAAGTGTATTTATCAAAATCGAAGGCTTTTAATATATCGTATTCACTTCCCTCCGTATCAATAGAAATGTAATCAATTAGTTTAGGAGCATTATGTTGGTCAAGTAAATCAAGTAGTGATACTGTCTCTACTTTATACGTTTTTGTATTAGTGTCTTTTAATTTAATTGCTCGTTGTAAATTGATAGGGTCTTTAGCTGTTTCTTCTTTGGGTAAATATTCTTCTATAGCTGATAGTTCACCAACATCTTGGTTTTCACTAAATTTTATTTTTTGGTTTGATGTTTTGTAAATACATCTTTTATCTATAATACAATTTCTATTTTCTTTAAGTGCTTTATGATAACTTTTATTTGGTTCAACTAATATACCTTTCCAATCCATATATTTTTCTAATAAGAAAGTATTAGATAATGTTTTACCATCTGTTGCCCCAAATTCTACAAAAAAACCATGTGTAGAAAAGCAATTGCGCATTAATACAAATACTTCTTGTTGTACTTGGGATTGGGTTAATCTAAAAGCAGAAAATAATCTAGCATAGGCATCTGCATTTAAATAATTAAAGGTTTTATTCACTATTTCCAAAATAATTGGATTAATAATATACAAAAAGCAAGTACTACACATATAGCACTTTTCATCTCTATTTTCTCACCTAATAATATCCAAGTTAAGATACTAAATAAAATAATACCAATCCCGAATCCTATAAGCCTTGAAGGCCAAACCATACCATCAAATGCCTCCGCTAAATGTTTTGTAGCAAAAATAGAAAAATATGATACTAGTACTCCCGGTACCGCAATCAACAAAGGATTGTCTTTACTCCAATTGGAGATAAATTGTAAGTGTGATTGGAACCAAATTATAATTTGTGATACTATAAAATAGCCAAATCCTAATAATATTAGTTTTGTATTCATTATTTTTTCTCTAGGATTAGTTTTAATTCCGGTAAGTAAAGATATTTAATATCACTTCTCTCCAACGCATCTAAAGCATCGTAAATTGTCTCTACTAACGGGTCACCTGCTAAATTAAATGATGTGTTAAATACAATAGGAATACCTGTTATGTTTTTAAATTCATTTATTACATTATAGTAGTTCTCGTTTTGTTGTTTGTTTACCGTCTGTATTCTACAAGTACCATCTACGTGTGTTATTGCTTGTATCTGGTTTTGTTTTTCGGGTAAAACATCTACTGCGTACATCATAAATGGTGAACCTTCCATTCCTGCAAAATCGAACCATTCATTAGCATTTTCTTCTAATACTGTACCTGCAAATGGTCTAAACCATTCTCTACCTTTAACTTGATTAACAAAATCTTTACCATTAGGGTCTGTTGGGTTGTATAATATACTTCTGTTACCTAATGCTCTTGGACCTGCTTCACTTGAACCTTGGTATATTGCTACTATATTATTTTCACTTAATAATTCGGCTACTGCTTTAGGATTACCCTCATAGGTAGTATATTTGTTTTCAAATTGAGTTAACGCTTGTCTTATTTGTTCAGGATGATATTTTGGACCATAATACAATGATGTTTGTTTTCTAATTGTTCTATCATTGTTATTACCATGCCAAGTTAACTTTGCACCACCAATTGCTGTACCTCCATCATGTGAGATAGGCTCACAATATATTTCTACATTTGGAAAACGTTTTTGCAAATAATAGTTAGCAACACAATTTAGTCCATAACCACCTGCTAATACAACCTGGTTTATTTTTGTTACGTTAATTGCTTGTTCAATTAAATCACCTACTTTTTCTTGTGTTTCTTGTTGTATTTTATAAGCTAAATCTTTTTCTATATCTAGTACTTCGTTAAAATTACGATGGAAATTCTTAGGGTCTCTATTTCGTCTAAAAATAGGATTAGATTGGTCATCTATATAAGCACCTCTAGGGTATTCTGGTATAAAAATATCTTTAGATGCTCTATTATCTTTAAATAATTGAGGAATATCAGGATTGTCTTTACCATATGATGATAATCCCATTGTTTTACCTGCCTCTAAAAATGAGAAACCTAAATAATTAGTTACTGCCTCGTATGCTTTAACTATTGTAACACTATTCCCAACATCGAATTTATCGTTTACCATTCTGTTTTGGAAATTATCTCCAAATACTTTGTGTAATACAGAAAAATTAGCTGGGTATTCACAGGCCCATACTGATTCTGTTTCGCATCCTTTAGCTACTATAGAACCATCTTCGTTCATTTTAATATCTTTATAGGTACCTGCTCCATCTACTACTATAGCTACTGCTTTCTTAAATCCTGAGTTGTAAAATGCACAAGCAGCATGTGTTAAATGGTGTTCATGTCCTAATATAGTAGTTTTTACATTTGGGTTATATTTTCTAACTAAACCTGTAAATACATCTTCCATTGTCCATCCTAATGTTGGATGGTCAGGGTGTGTACCTACTATTACAAGTTCATCTACAGGATACCGGTGCATTATATCTACCATCGCTTTAAATGGATTCCCATCATATTTTAAGCGTGATAAACGTTCTTCTTCTACATAGTAAACTAATTCACCATCAGCTACTAAACAAGCTGAACCATTATGTCCTGGGTTTATTCCTAGTATATTATAACTCATTTATATATTTTTTATTACTTCTTCTATATTAAACATATCTTTTACATCCATATAAGGACATTCGTGCATATTATTTTCAAATTGATAGTCAAATAAATAACTTCCAATTAATTGGTTTGCTTTTTTAGGTAATTTAGCTATAACGTTTTTATGTATGTTATAACCAAATACTGTTGGGGAAGTTCCAACCCATAATACAGTTGATTGTTGTTTTAATGCAGCTGCGGCGTGTTGCAAACAAGAATCAATTAAAACACGTTTTTTAGATGATACCATTAATGCAAATAATTCCATATTAGATAAGGGTTGGTCTGCACGTTCTACTCCTTCTAATTGATAACCATCTGGTCTTGTTACTTGGATTATATGATATTCTTGAGAATAACGTCTTACTATTTCTTGAGCTACCTCCATTGGCATATCTCTAGTCCAGGAATAAGAAAAACGTTGTCCTTGCATTGGTCCTCCACCTGTTTGTATAACCATAATTGGTCTTGGTCGTTGCCATAAACCTATAGTCATTTTTTGTGGATAATTTGGAAATAATACTGGTTGTTGTTGTTTGTAATCTATTTCCATTAAATCAGCCCAATTATGTACTAAATGTTGTTTTTTAGTTATATGTGCTGTTTGATTGTAAGGCTCATGTCTAAAAATAATAACATCTTTACCTTCAATATAATCTTCATAAAAATAAGGTGAAGCACCTAAATTATAAACTCTATCTACATAAGGATTAGATAAAAACGCTTCTGGCCACGAAACAACCATTATTAGTTTTCTATCAGGATATTTTTGTTTAATGGATTGACATAAAGCAGTTGCTGCTATATTTTTACCTAATCCACCTTGTATGTGCCAAATTACGTATTTTTCTTTATTTCCCATCAATTATTTTATCAAATCTTAATTCAGTTAAGTTTTCTTCCTGTCCTAAATTAGTTTTAGGTACTACATTAAATGCTAAACTACTTCTAATATATTCTGTATTATTAATTGGTACAGAATGAAACAAATAAGAAGGAAATAATAATAACATTCCTGGAGTGTATTGTACAGCAAATTCATTCCAAGCGAATTTACTTGGTCGTTTATCTGCTTTTGTTTTAGGTTGTATGTAAGATACATTAAAACCACCTGTCATTTTGTGGAATTTAATAGCTGAACTTTCAGGTGCAGCAGGTCCATAATAAAATACTCCTGATATTAAACTATTAGGATGTGTATGCATTGTATGGTGTTGTCCAGGTTGTTTTCTAGAAACCCATGATTGTGACAATTCGTACGAATCATATTCGTATAATAATATACTTTCAGCATATTCTTTTACATGCTGTAAAATATATTTTTTCATTTCAACACATTCGGGCTCGTTTAAAATATAGCTATTAGCTGAACGTTCACCATAATTGGCCTCATCACTACCTGAGTTAGGTGGTTGAGCATCAAAAAATGGAATTACATTTGATAATTCATTAGGTAAATTTGCTACATAAACAGGTGTAGGGAATAATTCTAAAACTTGATAATCTTTTTGTGGGGTTGTTTGACCTGAGGTCCATGAAGTACTATAATCATTATTTTGCATAACGTCCAAATATTATTTCGCTAATTGTTTCTCTATCTCCTAAAGTGTTTTTAGTTAAAGCATTAACACCTAAAGCTTTACGTATTCTGTTTGTTTTATTAGGTGGTACACCATGCATTAACCATGATGGGAATATAATAAAATTATTTTGCTGAGGTTGAAAATATATTTCTTCTTGTGAATAAGGGTGGTTTTGATAATCCTCTAATAATGAGGGTTCTAAATAAGAACGATTAAATGCTTTTACTTCTTTAGAAAAACATAGTGCGGCATCATCAGGTTGATAATCATAATAAAACACACCTGCTAATAAGGTATTAGGGTGGGAATGTGCTTTATGAAATTGTCCTGGTTGTTTATAAGTTAACCATGATTGAGCAAATTGTAATTCATCATATTTGTAACGCATTATATTAGTAGCAAAATCCTCAAAGCATTTCATAAAGAAATCTGCTAATGGTTTACAAATAGGATTATCTATAATATAAGAATTTTTAGATATTTCCCCATAACCACCACCTGAAGCAGGGTTCATCTCACAACTATTAAAATAGTTTATTATTTCAGTTGTATCACCTTCATATGTTGTTACATACAAAGGCACGGGGAATAAGTTGAAAACTTGTGCTTTTGGATTCTGTATCATAACCTGTTAAATATACGAACTTAGTGTGGCTCTACAAAATTAAATGCAATAGAAATTCGTTCTGTATCACTATTATTCATCTCTACTGAGTGTTTTGTCCAAGCCGGAAAAATAACTGCTTTACCACAAGTAGGTGGTGTTATATACATTTGTTGTGCAAAATGTGTTTTATTTTCTCTATATTTACCTAAATAATATCTAGAGGAATCATCTCTATGGATAACTAAATCACCTGTATTATCTGCTAATACCTCTACATAATATACTGCGGAAAGTACGGAATTTTGGTGGTCATGCTCGGCGTTATAGTTGTGTTTGCCATTTATATTAATCCACCAATTACCTAGCATTAAATCATTGATTCCTGTTATTTGACCACAATAATCATTAATAAACATTGTTAAATCATTTATTAACTCATCTAATGCTGGGGGTAGAGGTAAATCTAATTCTTTAGAGTGCCAACCACCTCTATTTGAAATATTTGCTCCAGGGTATTTATCTCTTAACCCTAAAGCATATTGTTTAATAGCTTGGTTATCTACATTTTTAATCATTACCTCCCAAATAGGGGTAGTAAATAGATGTGCCTCTTTTGAAGTAAATTCTAACATATTATCTAAATGGTCTTCCTCCTGTCCAAAATACTAAACAACGTCTTTCTCCTCTAGTTGTAGGTCTTACTCTATGCATACAAAAAGCAGGGAATATAATTACATCACCTTTTTCTCTAGGTACAATTTGTGCTTGTTTACCTCCAAACCATATTTCAAAATCACCTCCATCATAGTCTTTAGGGTCACTCAATTGTACTGTCATAGCTAGTTTACGTTTATTAACTGCCATAGCACCTGTATCCATATGCCAATCTAAATGTCCTCCATTATCCATTTGTGGAGTAGTTGGAGCAGGATAAATTACATAGTGAATAGGGTCGGTAACAATATCAATATCAAAATGAAATACTTTTTCATTTGCCTCTAATACTAAAGGAAATAAAATATCATATAACCATTTAGTATGTGGTTCTGGGTTTAAGTAAGCAATATCTCTATTGTTTGTATCATAGGCATCTGTATCAGTACCTAATTCTTTTACACCGGTTCTACCTTTAGAAAATTCATAATTTGATTCAACCATTTGGGTTAAATCATTTATCATTTGGTCGTTAAATACGTTTTTGAAATAATAGAACGTATTCCAATTTGAGGTTGGCTTAAAATCGTTATACGGTTTCAGTGGAAACATCTTCTTGTGGTTTTTCAATTGGATAGTGTACAAACCATCCTGTTAATATATATTTTGTTTGACTTAGTGAAGGTACACCCCTATGTAAATACATCCAATCACTTGGCCAAATAACTAACTTACCTTGTTTAGGTTCTTCAAAGTGTTGTTGATAGAAAAATTCTGTCTCACCTCTATCAGTTACATCATTAAGGTATGCCATCCATACTAATATCCGGTTTGAGTGTTTTAATCCGGCTCTTTCACAATGCCATCCTGTGAAACCTTCTTCAGGTAAATAACGTTGCATATTAAAATGCGAATCTATTCGAAACGCATCCATTTTTTGCATAGCAGTAAGGTTTCTTATAACATAATCCTCTTGTCCTTTTTCTACAATTGGAATTAGTTGCTTTAACAAAGGACCCCAAACATCGTGTTCTAGATATCCGGGGTGAAATGTTAAATCAGTTGATTTTTTACCGCTAGTTGAACTATGACCTTCAGGTCCATACAAAACACCAGGTTTTTTCTCATTTGATGCTTCGAATGCCTCTATAAAGGAATTACATAACTCAGGTGACAATGCACCTTCTTTACGATAAATGAACATATACTATTGTTGTTGTTCAGGATTTGGTTGTTGTTGTGGTTGACCTTGAGTTAAACGTAGTTTAGCCTCTTTATAATCTAATAACTTACCATCTTGTGTTTTAAGACGTTCTATTGTTTGTAAAGGTCCTACAGCGTTTACTACTTCAGCGGGTCCAGCATTTGGTCCTAAAGCTTTTACTCTATTTGTTAGAGCTAATCTATATGATTCAGCTTGATGTGAGTTCACATTTTGGGAATCGAATGAACCATCATCTAGTTCACTTTTAATTTTAGACCAAGTATTTAATTCACGAACACGGTCATGTGCTGTTTGTTCCATATTGGCTCTTCCATACAAATTTTCATCCAAATCTATTTGGATATCCATTCGCTTTAATTCATCACCTTCCTCAATTGCTTTTTGGAGTTTTCTCTCTAACTTTAATCTTTTAACGTTATTACGTCTCAAATCAAAAGACAATCCCATAAGAGCTTCAAACATTGCGTTTTGTTCTCTTACTGATTGCCAGTATTTAGAGGCTTGAGTTGGGTGTTTACCATCATTCAAAACCGAAATTCTCATTTCAGTCTCGGTACGGAAGATTTGTTTTTTAGTCCAAGTATCAGTTAGTTCTTCTTTTAGAGCAACTACTGCTTGTGCATCTTCCTCTTTTAAAACCGAAAGAATAGGTTTAAGGTCATCAGTAATTGCTAAATCCCTTGTTTCTTTGTTTTCTGCCATAATGTAATGTAACTAATGTTTTTTTATTTGATATAATGTAAGAAATTACCTTGTAATCTCCAACTCTTTAATTAGGGAAGAGTAATTTCTACTGCAGAGCCACTATTTGGTCCTTCTTCATAGTATGAACCAGATATTGCAGCGTCAACTAAAGCTTGTGCTTCTACTTGTGTTTTAGAAGTAGCACCTACTCTTGTAGCCCAAGTAGAATTTTCAGTTACCCATACGTCTCCAGGGTATCCTGCTACGTGTGCTGATTCATTGTCTGTGTGAGTAATAAATCCTTTTCCTGTGTTTGTAGCGTGATAGTAAGCCATTTTTTATTTTGTTTTATTGGTTTATAATAAATATTAAATTATTTCGTTTTTATATTAAAGTGTTTTCCAGATGCAGTAGAGACCACAGTTGACGGGATTAATAAGATTGTATTCTTCTGTTGTTGCTTGAAGACTTCCACCATTACATCCCCCAAAAGCTATACCTATAGAGCTTGAAGGGCCATCTCCTGCAAATAAATCTCTCCCCATATTCAAACTTCCTCCTCTAGACCAGGCTGAACCATTGTATTCTTCAGTACAAGCTAAATTACTAGGACTACCACCAGCTGTAAAAGCATCATTTTGAGTACCTCCCGACGCTTGACAATTTGTGGCATTTAATAAAGATGTTTCTGTACTCCAACTACTACCATTATAAGCTTGTACTGTGTTGCTAGCAGTATAAGCAGGGAAACCAGTAGAGGCACCCCCTATAAATAAACCTGCATTTTGAGTTCCGGCTCTACCACCTGAGGCTCTACCTGAAATTAGAGCACCACCAGAAGCCCAAGATGTGCCATTATATTCTTCAGTACAAGTAACAGCAGCATTTCCACCAGCAGCTAAAGCTGCATTTTGAGTTCCTAATGTTATAGGTCCATATCTTGCTGTGGATAAAGCACCACCAGCACTCCATGTTGAACCATCATATTCATCTGTACATGCTCTTTCAGCAGGGGTAGAAAACCCTCCTGCTGTAATACCTGCATTTTGTGTACCTGCTCCAGATAATAGTCTTCTTGCTGAAGAAATATTACCGGAAGTTGTCCAGCTAGTACCATTATAATTTTCAGTTACATTTGTTTCAGATGGGGCTGAACCACCAAATGCTACTGCAGCTGAAGGAGTACCAAGTCCACCTAAAGATTGTCTTGCTGTATTCATATTACCACCAAAACTCCACGCACCAACACAATATACACCGTATGTGTATTCTTCTGTGGTTCCTGATGCTGTAGGAGTGTATCCTCCAAATGCTAAGCCTGAGGTAGAATCTCCAGCCATCATCAACCCAGTTTTTGGTATAGATATATTTTTTTCAATGGACCAAGAAGCACCGTTAAATGTTTGGGTACCATTGCATCCTGATGCTATTGTATTAGTATAATTACCAGCTGCACCACCATTTGCATCAGCAATAGCTAAATTATTTAATGCACTCCATGATGTACCATTATATGTTTCTACACATGTAGTTGCAGTAACTCCTGGAGCAGCTAAATCTCCTCCTATTGCTACAGCAGAATTTTGTAAGCCTGAACTACCAAGTGTCCTTCTAGATTGAATTAAAGCACCACCTGTTGACCAAGAGGTACCATTATATTCTTCTGTAGCTGTAGTAGAAGAGGATGGAGCTTGACCACCAAATGCTAATGCAGCATCTTGTAATCCTGTTCCACCTAAATTCATTCTTGCAATTGCCATATTACCTCCCGATGACCAAGTTGAACCATTAAACTCTTCAGTAGCACAACCTACATTTGCACCTGCTAGTTGTCCACCAAATATTATACCTGCGTCTTGTGTACCTCCACTTCCTACTCCATTTCTAGCTGTAATTAGAGCTCCACTTGCTGACCAAGTTGAACCATTATATTTTTCAGTACAAGTTAATGGACCTGGGGAACCCCCAGCAGCAACAGCTGCATTTTGAGTACCAAATCCTCCACCAGAACCTCTTGCCGTTATCATAGCAGCTGCCCCACTCCATGTACCTAAACAATATGGTATAGTAGAGTCGACGTTAGTTGCTGTTGTGTAAAGGTTCACAGTTGAAATATCGCCGCTAGCATTTCTACCTCCGGCAATCATACCTGCCGAAGTTGTAGTTCCTATTTGAACTCCTGTATTTTGACACAATCCACTACCTATATCCGTACTCCAAGTAGTACCGTTATATCGTTCACTAGTGTTTGTTAAACATCTTCCATTTGCATAAAGGGCATCATTTTGTTCCCCCCACATTGAACCATTTCCATGGTCCTGGTTAACTGCAATTAAACTAGTAGTTGAAGACCAAGAAGTACCGTTGTACTCTTCTACACAAGAAAGAGCAGTAGGCCAAAAACCACCAGCAGTTACTGTAGCATTTTGTGTTCCCGCACTTTTATTTGCATATCTAGCAGTGGATAAAGAACCTCCCGATGACCATGCACTACCATTATATTCTTCAGTACAACCTCTTGTAGAAGGGTGGTATCCAGGACCTACACCTGCTATAAGTGCTGCATTTTGTGTTCCTGATGCTCCGGGAGCATATCTATCTGTTATTAAAGCTCCACCCTCAGCCCATATACTACCATCATATTCTTCTACACAATTAGAATCAGGACCATTACCTCCAGCTACTAGTCCAGCATTTTGAGTACCTACACCACCTCGTGCATAAAGAGTATTTATTGTATTTCCAGATGAGGACCAAGAAGTACCATCGTAATTTTGTGTTGCACATAAAACAACAGGAGCATTATATCCATCAGTTACTACTGCTGAATTTTGTTCTCCAAATCCAGAAGAATAACCAGCATTAGCTAATAATGAGGCGGCTCCACTCCAACTATCGCTGGATGGTGCGGCATCGTAGGTGAATGGGGATAATAATGTTTTTGTGTATTCTTCTGTTAAATTACTTGTAGGTGCACCACCGACTACAAAAGAGGCTATTAGTGTCCCCCCTGCACTTGCACCATCTCTTGAATTAATCATCTCACAACCTATAGTCCAAGTAAGACCATTCCATTCATGTGTTGAATGTGGAGAAGCTGAAGGTCCACTTCCCGCAAAACTTCCTGCCGAATCTTGAGTTCCTACTCCCGAAACGAAACATTTTGCTTCAGGTAGGCTATTTTGTGTTGACCAAGACGTACCATCATATGCTTCGGTTTGTGCAGTTGCTCCAGGAACTAATCCACCAAATGCTAAAGTTGCGTTCTGGGTTCCTGCTCCACCAAGTATTCTTCTAGCTGTACCTAAGGCACCACCTACAGACCAAGAAGAACCATTATATTCTTCTGTGCATGATCTAGGACCTGGATACCCACCAAATGCTAAAGCAGCATTTTGAAATCCTGTTCCTCCCAATTGGAATCTAGCAATAATAGCACCTCCTGCGGCCCAAGATGTGCCATTATATTCTTCAGTACAAGAATAAACAGCTGGAGGGGTTTGACCACCAAAACCTAATCCTGCGTTTTGTGTTCCTGCACCACCTAAATCAGATCCCCTAGCTGTAATCATAGCACCACCTGCAGTCCAAGAAGAACCATCATATTCTTCAGTACATGCTACTTGACTAGGTGTTTGACCAGCAAAGTATAATCCGGAATTTTGGGTTCCTGTTCCTCCTCCATTTGCTCTACCTGTAATTAAATTACCACCCGCACTCCACGCCCCCAAACAAGTAAAGGGTGAATTTTGAGAACCATATGAGCCGACCTGTGTAAATTTTAACAATAAATTTTCAGCATCGTCAATCCACATTTGTCCACTCGAGCCACTATAAACACTAGCGGATAAGTTAGGCATTATAATTGAAGAGCCTGATACTTCGAGTGAGCCGGTAACTGTGGTTTGTTGTAATGAAGCCATTTATTTTATTTTATATTTTATATTTTGATATAAATATTTTGTTTTTATATTTGGGTGCAAGTAGCGTTTAGACATCTTGTGCAGCAGGTAAGGTTTGCAAAAACGGTTTCGATAGGGGTACAAAAAGTAAAATTACAACCTGTAGTGGCTTGAACACTTTCATTCATAAAACTAAAAACATTATAACCACTACTATTTCCACCATCTCTAGTACCTCCCTTACCATATCCACCATTTGGAAGATTTATTCCTGATGACCAAGATGTACCATTATAATTTTCTGTTGCTAACCAAGTAGATGGTTCATATCCACCAGATATTACAAAATCATCTTGAGTTGATCCACCTGCACCTGCATTTCTTCTTGCTATAATTAAAGCGCCACCTGCAGACCAAGATGTACCATTATATTCTTCTGTACAAGAAGATTGAGAAGGTGTTCCATAACCCCCTGCAGTAACCGCAGCATTTTGTGTTCCAGCTGCCATAGTATATTTATCACCTATAGTAAAATTCATAGCACCTCCTGCTGACCAAGATGTACCATTATATTCTTCTGTACAAGAAACATAGGTAGGTGAATCACCACCTGTTGCTAATCCAGCATTTTGAGTACCTGCTGTTCCTGCTGCATATCTTGCTGTTATAACAGCCCCTCCAGATGACCAAGAAGTACCATTATATTCTTCTGTACAATCTTCTCCCCCACCTCCTACTTGACCACTAAATAAGAATGCTGCATCTTGTACCCCTGCTGCTGAAGACAAAAGATGGTTATTTGATCTATCACTGGCTGCTGTGAAAGTTGAACCATTATATTCTTCAGTTTTTGAAGATGCTGCGCCACCCGAACCAAGAGTAATACTTATTAAACTTGCATTTTGAGTACCGTTGCTGGCTACAAAACATTTAGAAGTAATCATGTTTCCTATATCTGACCAGGCTCCGGTACCTATTATATCACATTGATATGTGCCTGTGCAAATGAATGGTTCTTCATACTCTTCGGTACATGCTGGAAAAATAGAAGCTGGTGAACCTGGGGCTGCACCGCCTGCATAAAAACCAGTTCTACCTCCTCCACCTTCTAAAGCACTATAATTATTACCTCTATTCATAGTTGTACCCGTTGACCAAGTTGAACCATTGTATATTTCTGTTGACTGAGGATAGAAACCTCCAATACAAAAACCACCTGATAATACAAAATGATCTTGTACTCCAAACCCCATAAGATCATATCTTGCTGTACTTAAAGAAGCACCTGATGACCAAGATGTACCATTATATTCTTCAGTAGCAGCACTATCACTAGGAGTTCTACCACCTACAGCTACCGCTGCATTTTGTGTTCCTGCACCCCCTAAAGAAAATCTAGCTGTAATTAAACTCCCCCCAGATGCCCATGTTGAACCATCATATTCTTCGGTGCATCCTACTACGGAAGGGGTTTGACCACCAAATGCTAATCCTGCGGATAAAGTACCTGCTCCTTGTGCAATTTGTCTTGCAGTAATTAAATCACCTCCTGAAGACCAAGATTCAGTTGAACCATTATATTCTTCTGTAGTAGCTATAGTAGAAGGAGAATCTCCTCCTGCAGCAAAAGCAGCATCTTGTGTTCCTGCTGCTGCAAACATACAACGAGCTATAATCATAGCCCCTCCTGCAGACCAAGATGAACCATCATATTCTTCAGTACAGGCTAACTGAGGAGCAGGTGATCTAGAACCTCCATAAGCTAAACCAGCTGTAGGGGTTCCTGCTCCTCCACCCCTAAATCTTCCTGTAATTAAAGCACCACCTGCACTCCACGTACCTTGTGATAAATAACATGAGAATGGTGGAACGTAGGGGCGTGTCCATTCAAAAGATGTTGCTATACAACTAGCAGGTGCTGTATATCCTCCACCAAAAATACCAGTGTATCCATCTCCTGCGCTACCTATAGATGATACACAAATAGGATATTGAGTTTGTGACACAAATGTTGTCCCATCATATAATTCTACTTCATTAGTATTTGAAGGGGTTATACCACCAACAAATAAAGCATTATTTTGGCTGTCACCCATCCCCCCCTGAGCTCTGTTTGCAGTAATTAAAGAACCCCCTGCTGACCAAGCAGAACCATTATATTCTTCAGTACAAGATACTACTGAAGGAGTTGCACCACCTGCTGTAACATGTGAGTTTTGTGTACCTATAGTTTGTGATGAACGATTAAATCTTGGAGTAATCATACTACCTCCAACTGCCCAAGATGTGCCATTATATTCTTCAGTACAAGATACTACTGTGGGGGTACTACCTCCACCATATAAACCTGCATTTTGGGTTCCTGCACCTGAACCTCCTCTTCTAGCTGTAATTAAAGCACCAACTGCTGTCCAAGATGAGCCATTATATTCTTCTGTACAAGATAGTATACCTGGATTAGTACCTCCAAAAGCTAAACCAGCATTTTGTGTTCCTGCTCCAGCTACAAAGTGTCTCCCAGTAATCATAGCACCACCTGCTGTCCATGATGTACCATCATATTCTTCTGTACAAGTTAATTCTCCAGCACAATAACCTCCTCCTATAAAAGCAGCATTTTGTTCTCCAGCAGCAGCTCCTGCATATCTAGCTTGAATCATAGAGTTAGTAGCACTCCACGCTCCAGCCTGATACGAACCCTTCACATGATACTTCACGTAATTGTCCCCTGGATCAAACCAAAATTGGTATCCAGTACCAAAGTCGATTTCACCAGAACCACTATTTAATAGTGGTAATTGAACCGGTTGGGAACCTGATATAATAAGGGAGCCTGTTAGTTCACTCGAGCCTGATATGGATGTTTGGAGTAATTGAGCCATTTATATTCTTATTTTGTTTTTTATATTTTTATTTTCTTTATTCTGTTTCAAAGACTACGTTTGCTATAAAGGTGTGGGTGCCTGCACCTAGGAGTTGAGCTGAACCAAGATCATATTGAAAAACAGCACTACTACATGCTGCAGGGGAAGGACTTATACGTCCACCCATTACTAATGCTGCAGTTGTACTACCTGCACCTCCACTATAAATTGATTGTCCTGGAATAGATGTAGTTAATGAAACAGCTACACCATCATATTCTTGAACGCATGATACACATGATGGAGTTTGACCTCCTATACTCATACCTGATGTATTACCTGTACCAACACTTCCCGCATTAGCATTAACTCCTATTAATAGACCTGATTTGTTAGACCAAGTGGTACCATTCCATCCTTCTATATTAGTTATGGTAGTAGCACTAGGGCTATTATAACCACCCATTGCTAAAGCGGAATTTTGTGTTCCTCCACCTGTTGAACCTGCCAAGAATCTTGCGGTAATCATAGCAGTACCTGTTGACCATGATGTACCATTATATTCTTCTGTTGCTGTACTAGCAGCAGGTGTTCCTCCACCATAAGCTAATGCAGCATTAGTAGTTCCTGATGATCCAACAGTATATCCTCTAGTTGTAATTAAAGCACCACCTGCTGACCAAGAAGATCCATCATATTCTTCTGTACAACTTCTATTTGCTACTTGATTAGTATTTCTACCACCAAAATATAAAGAAGCATTTTGAGTACCATTTGCTCCTCCATCTTCTCTAGCATTAATTAAAGCACCACCTGCTGACCAAGAAGATCCATCATATTCTTCTGTACATGTAGTGGTGGCTGGAGTTGCAAATCCACCAATTGCTAAAGCAGCACTTGTAGTTCCTGCTCCTCTTACCCCATATCTAGCTTGGGATAAAGATGATTTAACACTCCACGCACCAACACAAGTATTTATTTCTCTGGTGAATATTTCAGTAGTAGTAGTAAAACTTGGGGTGTAACCTGTAGCTGCAAAGGCACTATTTGAGGTACCTGTACAGGAAGTAGCCATTTCTCTTTTTGCTATTTGCATATTAGGCCCATATGACCAGGTAGCACCATCATATTCTAATGTAGTATTCCACTCACTTACAGAAGGATAATTAGCTCCACCAAATAATACAGTACAGTATTGAGCACCAGCAGCTCCCGCTTGTTTATATCCTTTTGGTAAGCTACCACCTGCTGCCCAAGAGGTACCATTATATTCTTCTGTACATGTAGTACCACCACCACCAGAACTTAAAGCAGCATTTTGTGTTCCTGTACCAACATTTACTTCTCTTCCTGTTATAGTATTACCACCTGCGGTCCATGTAGCTCCATCATATTCTTGAGTACAACTAGTGTTTGAAAAAGCAGGGGCAGGACCTCTACCGTGAAATAAAACAGCAGCGTTTTGTGTACCCGCAGAACTTCCTTCAAAATTAGCTTGATTTAATGTACCACCAGCCGACCAAGCATCCCCATCATACTCTTCTGTAGTATTTAATGTACCACCAGAAGATCCACCAATGGCTAATGCGGCAGTTTGGGTTCCTGCACCTGTACCACTAGCTTTGGCTGTAATTAAGTTACCACCTGCAGACCAATTTGTTCCATCATATTCTTCAGTAGAATTAGTATTGGATGGAGTAAGTCCACCTGCTACTAATCCTGCACTTGTAGTTCCAGCTCCATAAGAATAACGTCTTGCTGTTGAAACAGCAGCTCCACCACTCCACACTGGTAAACTTGAACATAGTGTTGTTGAGCAGTATGATGAGTAGAGTTCGGTGCATGTTATTTTTGAAGGTGTACCACCTCCAGTTAACAATGAAGAGTTTTGAGTACCAGCTCCTGCTGATCCATATTTTGAGATAAGCATATTACTACTAAGGGACCAAGTACTTCCATCATATGCTTCTGTTGAGAAAGTTAAACTAGGAGTTCCTCCACCAAATGCTAATCCTGCATTTTGGGTGCCTGTTGCTGTAGCTGCATTTCTTCCAATAATTAAAGCACCACCTGCTGTCCAAGATGATCCGTTGTATTCTTCAGTACATGATACAACACTAGGGGTGGCACCACCAACTGCTACTGCAGCATCTTGTGTTCCTGCTCCTCCTACAAAACGTCTTGCAGTAATTAAATTACCTCCTGAAGCCCAAGTTGAACCATTGTATTCTTCAGTGACCGATGTAACTGGTGGGTCATCTCCACCAAATGCTAATCCTGCATTTTGAGTACCTGCTCCACCTAATTGGTCTCTTGTTGTAATTAAAGCACCACCTGAGGTCCAAGAAGAACCATCATATTCTTCTGTACATGATAATTGGAATGGGGAAGAAAATCCTCCCATTGCTAAAGCAGCATCTTGAGTTCCTGCTCCTGCTAAAGTACCTCTTGCTGTGATTAAAGCTCCACCTGCTGTCCATGATGCACCATCATATTCTTCTGTACAAGTTAAAGCTCCGGGATTGTAACCACCAAATGCTAAAGCAGCATCTTGAGTTCCTGCTCCTGCTAATGAAGTTCTGGCCGTACCTAACGCTGCACCTCTTGTCCATACATTAGTTGTGTATGGTGGTATATAGTTTTTTGTGTATTCTTCTGTTGTTGCTGATACAGATGGGGTATTCCCACCAAATGCTAATGCACCTTCTTGAGTACCTGAACCTCCATGACTAACTCTAGTAGTTGACATATTGCAGGATAATACCCAAGTTAAACCATTCCATTCTTCTACATAATTTGTTATTGAAGGGGTTCCACCACCCATAGCTAAGGTTTTAGATTGGGTACCCGTTCCTCCTAAACTTTTTGCACTAGTTCTTGCAATTAGTAAAGGATTTGATGTTGACCAAGAGGAACCATCATATAATTCTACAAATCCATAAGAACTAGGATTAACACCACCTATAAGCATTGCAGCATTTTGAGTACCATTCCCTCCTCCAACCATACGGGCATTAATTAAATTACCCCCAGATGCCCAAGTTGAACCATTATATTCTTCAGTATTTACACAACCTGTTGGGCCTGCTTGTCCTCCCATTAAAATAGCAGCATTTTGAAAACCAGCTCCACCACCCCTTTCTCTTGCAGTAATTAAGTTACCCCCAGATGCCCAAGTTGAACCATTATATTCTTCTGTTGCAGCAGTATTACCACCTGCATATCCCCCCATTCTTATTCCAGCATTTTGTGTTCCTCCACTACCAGGGTCAGATCCTCTAGTAATTAAAGCACCTCCGGCTGTCCAAGAAGTACCATTATATTCTTCTGTACAAGTTAATTCAGCTGGTGGGTATCCTCCCCCAAAAGCTATTGAAGCATCTTGTGTTCCTGCACCAGCTAAGTTACATCTACCTGTAATCATATTACCACCTGCACTCCACGCTCCCATAAACGAAGCAGGAGATTGAACGGTACCTAAAGAGGTTTGTGTTGTATATTGTAAACCTAGGGTATCCGCATTAATCCACATTTTACCAGAACCACTAAAGGAACTGGTTAGTGAAGATTCTATAAAAGGGAAAATTATTGTAGAACCTGATACTGCAA
>Ga0208303_1000366_pt1 | contig 18500 bp, 32 predicted proteins | sample CB_VirMetaG_2_FD_184537 | JGI IMG/M metagenome (GOLD analysis project Ga0208303, IMG submission 184537) | Freshwater to marine saline gradient viral communities from Chesapeake Bay - CB_1504_2 Viral MetaG (SPAdes) (version 4) | ecosystem: Environmental > Aquatic > Marine > Coastal | place: USA... | reverse complement strand
GTTTTTAAGCCTGTAGGGATGCCAACCAACCCGCCAGAGTTATGCGCGTCTTGTACACATTTTAAACCAGCTTCTAGGCACTCCTTGATAGTCTTGTCATAGCTCTGTTTGTTTGAATCAACTTTCATTAGCTCTTGAATGGCTGCTTGTATTGGATCGTAGTCATTGAAGTTCTCTTCAAGCTGTTTCTGTAAATTCCACGCAATCTGCTTACCTTTGTTTTTCCGAGAAGTTTCACGGATAATATTCACGTAGTTATCAAAGCTGCCAGCTATACCAACACCCTTTTCAAAAATGTTACCCAGATATTCCATGTCAACATTTCGATATGTGTTTTCAATATGTTCTGCAATGCTGATTATGTCGATAGGCTTGTGTTGTTTATCAACATCAACCATAGCCTGATAAATTATACGATTTGTTTCAGTGCTAAAATCATCTGGATTTAAAGGGCATTTTGTAAGCAAGTACCCGTTTGTAAATAAAACAAAAAGTAATTGTTGCTCAATACTGTAAGTTCGTTTGTTCATTCTTCAGTCCCCGCTTTTGGCATTTCTCTTTTTTGTTGTGTTGGCTTTTGTGCTGGTTGATTATTATTATCTTTACTTTCCCATGTTCTAACGCAAGCCTTCCAGTCTTTTATTTTGTTCTTACCTCGCATCCAACCATTAGCCTCGTAATGATTTATAAACTTTTCAGGATCAACATTGTTTCCTCTGTCTAAACAATACAAAGCTACGTCACTTAAAACTGGAGGAGTGAAACGACTAGTTACTTTCTTATCTAATCTTTTCTTATCTAATCTTATCTCTTCTTGCATGACTGAATCAGGATTTGACATGACTTTATCATGACTTAAACATGACTTAGTCATGACTGAATCATGATTATTTTTTGCTTGATCTATAAGATTTCTCATTTTTACATTAGAAGTCATGGACTTATCTAGCCTTTGCAAAAGCTTTAAGCAAGTTATACGGCCTTCGCTATTTTGAAAAAGGCCTAACTCAATAAACCTCTTCATCATCTCGGTTACTTTTTGAGGAGTAGAACCTGTGTTTCTTGCGATTATTCTTGAGTCATGTTCTAGCTCAAAATTAAGATTATCTACATCTATTTTGTTTACTATTAATTCAAGGCAATAAAAATAAAGACCGTAACCTTCAAGTCCATAATCCAAAAGTATTTCTTGTAACCTTCCGTCCATGTTTGCATCGCTGTCGTGTTTAAACCACTTCATATTAAATCCTTAGCTTTCTAGCCAGTTCTTTAATTTTGTTTTCATATTCCTTTGGAGTTAATGTTGTATCTTCCTTAATCTTTTTCTTTTCAGACTCATAAATATTTAAGTTCATTTACTATCACTCCTTCTAGTTTAGCTTCCCAGAAAAATAATCTGTAAGACTTTTAATCGTTGATAATTTTGGATCTGGGTTTTCATTATTAATTAAACCTCTCAATGTGTTCTCATGAAGCCCGGTCTTTTCCGCCACGACTGACAATTTTCTATCTTTTAGCTTATCTTTGATCATTTCAATAGTTAGCATTGTAATACCTCTTTGTTGTTGTTTCCTAATTTAATGTTGACATAGTACTTTTTAATATCCATAATTGCAACATCAAAAGCAAATCAAACAAAGGGGAATAAGATGGAAACTAAAGAAGTTAAATTGTATATATCTGCAAGCAAGTTTAATTTTGAAAGCGAATTTAAAATACAGGTTAGCTCTTATGCGCCTACATCGTGCAAGACAATAACCTGCATACCTTTATCAGAGGTCACTGTGGAGGTTGAGATCCCAAACGTAGATGTTAAACAGCTACAACTCGCAGAAGTCAAACAACTACAAGAAACAATCAAAACAGAACGCGCAAACTCTTTCGCACGTATAACCGCAATCGAAGAAAAAATACAATCACTGCTTTGTATTGAGCAAGGGGAATAAGATGAAACTAGCAATCTATATAGATACAGATAATAAAAACGACATTAGCGACTTATCTGCTTTAAGCAAGGCCATTAATTCTGACAAAACAAGCTCTGAAGATTTAAAGCGTTACATTCAGAAGGTTGTTAATGAAACTGTGGGGGTGAAGAAATGAGCGATAATAATTTAAAGCTTTGGGATTCGATTAGTAAAACCGATCCTAAATATACTAAGAAGGTAACCTTTGGCCGCGCGTTTACATCAATCACGCCTATCTACCAGGCTAAAATGGCCACTAAGATTTTTGGAGTACAGGGCATTAAATGGGGAATATTCCCAGATAGCGAGAAATTTAGTGAGCGCGAAATAGGCGACACTATCCTATTAAACTATGATGCCGTTATGTATTTCCATCACGAAGGCGAAAGAGGCGAGATTCCTATCCATGCTTGCACAGAGTTGGCCGCCAAGACAAAGAATGGTGTTTTAAAGGTAGATGCTGACGCTAGAAAGAAAGTCGTCACCAGCGCCAAATCTAAAGGATTCTCAGATATTGGCATGTGTGCGGATATTTTCATGGGTGAGTTTGAAGATTATGAATACTTCAAGACTCGCGAAGAGGAAGCCAACCTTGAACGAAATGAAGGAAAGTCTGAAGAGAAGCTAAAAGGCGAGCTTGAATATGACAGCTACATTGAGAAGCAATTAAAGCTAATTGGTGAATCAGTAAACATGAATATGCTAAAAGCTTGCTACAAAGAAGCTATGATAAAAGCCACCGTAAGAAAAGACGAGAAATCACAAATAAAACTAACCAAAGCGAAAGATGCTAAAAAGCTAGAACTTGAGGGGAATGATAATGTCAAAGCTGTATGATATTAGTGCGGAATATAAAGAGCTTGTAGCAATGTCTGAAGATGATGAAATGGCGATTGCTATTGCAGACACATTAGAAGGCATTGAAGGCGAGTTTAACGACAAAGCCAATGCAATCGTATCAATGGTTTTAAATATGGATGGTGATGTTGAGCCTATCGACTCGGCCATTGCCAGGTTACAAGCTCGAAAGAAAGTAATACAAAATAAGCAGGCATCACTTAAAAACTATTTACGTGAGAATATGGAGCGAACAGGGATAAAGAAAATATCTTGCCCGATGTTCACTATAACTTGCGTTCCTGGTCGTGAGAATGCCTACATAGATAATGAGGATGCTTTACCAGAGGACTATCTTTCGGTTAAAACAACCATATCACCAGATAAAACAGCTATAACAAAAGCCTTGAAAGAAGGCACAACAATCGAAGGCGCACATCTTGAACGCGCTAAATCATCAATTAGAATTAAGTAGGTAATTATTATGAAAATTGGCGTAAATATAAAGATAGATGTAACCAAGCTTGATAAGGCTAGATTCTTCAAGGGCAAGAAAGGCACGTATGCAAATATCATCACATTCATTGATATAGATAATAAGGGTGAGCATGGCGATAACGGCTTTGTTACCCAAGAAAAAAACAAGGATGAAGAAATTCAGATGCCAATTTTAGGTAATGCAACAGTGTTTTGGCAAGGGGAATCACAGCCTAGACAGCAACAAGCTCCGCAGCAGCAATATAAGCAAGCTGAAGATAACTTTGATGATGACTCCAGCATCCCGTTTTGATGCAACCTTGTCCAAAATGTAAAGCGCCACTTGTAAGCCTTTTCAGTCAGAATCTAAAGCTTTGCGTCGACAACCGTAAGCATCGGTTTGATAACAAGCTAAAGACTGACCAGAAGCCGCTTATAGTGGCTCAACGATAACTAGGGGAATAACATGCTTGAATTTGAAACAGAAGAACAAAGCCTTCAGATATGGGCCGACAGTGAAACTCACAGCAATACAGAGTATTGGATTGATGAAATTAATGATGGAGCTAAGTTAATGATAGTTAAGTTTGATTTTCGTGGTGATCAGATGATGAAAGAAATTGACTTTAAAACCGTTGCAGAAGCTATTCAATATGCGAACAATCAAGAATAAACACAATAAATATTATATTTATCTTTACAACTAATCTATTAAAGACTAAGGTTAATACATCAACAACGAAACAGGGGAAACGACATGAAAACTAAAATTCTAATCTTTACCAATAACGGCCAATACTTCGGTAGCACAGAAACCTATCTAGTTAAACAGTTAATCAAAGCCTATGCAGCTATTGGCTTGAACGCTTTTGAACTACCATTATCATTACAGGAGCAGGCAGCATGAAAGCATATAAGGATCATAAAACAGGATTATGGCTAGTTAGAAGAAACAACTTTGAAGCAATAGATGCGAGCTTGGTTAAAGCTTGTGCAATTATTTTCAGAATGGAAACAGAATTATGAGTACTTTAATCAAACCAGGTGAAGCCCTTAGTCACGGCAGAATCATGCCTCCGCGCACAGAAGAATCAAAAACTATCAATGACCAGATAAACGAATTCTTTGATCATGGTGGCAAGGTTGAAAAGATAGAAGCGGGCAAAAGTGGCATTAAAGATGGCGCTAAGTTTAAATTCAGTATCTAAGTAGATATTGTGTCGAACAAGAAGGAGTTAAAAATGCCTAAAACTAAATATAGAATTGTTGGTGACAACTATTGTGGGTATGAATGCCAAGTTAAACGTTGGTGGTTTCCTGTATGGGTGCAATTAAACGGTGTAAATACTTGGCTGACACTTGACTCAGCAAAGCGACATATAGAACGAATCAGCAAGGTTCACGCAATATATACAGCAGACTAAAACGAAATAATGTCGGCAATTAACTATTAACGGAGAACGCCATGCAGCAAGAAGATTACAACTCGATAATGAGAAACCCGCTAGATATTTGTGAGAACAGGCGTGGTGTTCTACACCATTGCCCAGAGTGCAATTCGCGATATATGGGGGATGGTAAATCTTTATGTATTGAATGCGAGCAAGATATAAAAAACCTTGAAGATCATCTTCAGGACGCGCTTCCTGTCAACAAGAAATAATGTCGAACAAGAAGGAGTTAAGAAATGCCTAAATTTGAAGAAGACTTTAGTGAACCAATGTCACTTAGTGACTGTACTTATGCTCTAAGTGGCAGTTATTCAAAAGAGGAAGCGGCAGAAGTTTTTTCTAATTATCTTGGAGAGGACATTAAGCCGGAATCATTAGATGAAGATAGGGTGCGCTTTGGTTTTCCGCCCGAAGATGTAGAGGATCGTGAAAGCTTGCCTAAATCATGTTGGTTTACTGGCGCAGGTAAAGGTAAAGGAACTAAACCTGTTTGGGTTTGGGGCTAACCATAAAATATGTCGGAGTAGAACTATATGAGCGAAGAAGTTTTTGAGCATCTTAAAAGATTTGAAGCAGATTGTAACCCTAGCGGTGAGTGGTTTGTCTTTGATAATGAGGCTTGTTATTGCATGGCTGGGCCAATGAGTGAAGAGGCCGCTTGTGATTTAGCCGCTGAAAACAATGCTAAACAGGAATAATGTCGGAGTAGAACTATATGGAATGGTACAAAGCAACCGAAAGAAAACCAAAACAGGGCGACAGAGTGTTGCTGAAAGTTGAGTATGAAAATTGCCCTGTTGTTGGATATTGGGGTGCGGGTGAGTTTGAGGCTTGTTGTGTAAATCACACCGTTCAATGTGCACCATACTGCTACGGTGGCATGGTTGAAAGTGGATTCAATAGCAGCGAAGTAACGCACTGGGCAACGATTGAAAACGTGCCTGAATAGAATAAATGTCGGGAAAGTGAGTATTAAATTATGAAAAAAGAAGCGCTATTTGTATCTTTTTCAGGTGGTCGAACTTCCGCTTATATGTGTTGGTGGCTCCTGAACAATAAAGCCGATGAATATAACTTCATTTTTGTGTTTGCCAATACAGGGCAAGAGCATGAGAAAACTCTCGAATTTGTTAATGAATGTGATAAGCGTTTTGGCTTAAATCTCGTTTGGATTGAAGCTGTCGTTCATCATGGCGAAAGGATCGGAAGCACTCACAAAATAGTTAGCTTTGAAACCGCATCAAGAAAAGGCGAACCGTTCGAGGAAGTAATAAAAAAATATGGGATTCCAAATCAAGATTACCCGCACTGTAATAGAGAGCTAAAACTTAACCCTATTTTTAGTTATAAGCGGTCTTTAGAGTTTAAGTCTAATCATAAAATGGCTGTCGGCATAAGAGTCGATGAAATAGATAGGATTGGCCCAAAAGCAAAAGAGCATGGCTGTATTCATCCATTGATCAAGCAGCGACCAATAACAAAACCTGAGATTGTTCATTGGTGGACATTCCAAAGCTTTGATCTTGGTATAAGCGAAGAAGAAGGAAACTGTGTTACATGCTGGAAAAAATCAATTCGTAAATTAATGACAATAGCAAAGCGAACACCTGAACAGTTTAACTTTTTCCGCAGAATGGAAAGCCAGTATTCAACTGCTGGCGCTGGTAACGATCCTAGAGTTTTCTTTCGGGGCCACAACTCAGTAGATGATATTTTTGAAGAGGCTAAGAAGCCATTCAAGGAATTTAACGAAGAACTGCCAGAGCTTCAGTTAAGAATGCTTGACCCTATTGATTTTTCAAACGGCTGTTCAGATTCGTGCGAAGCAGCTTAACCAGTAATAATGTCGTATTAGCTATTTAGGATAACTACTAGAATATGAAAAGCTAGTAATAAGGTTGCTGTGTTTTGTTATGTGATTTATTGGAGGAATTATGACTAAAGATAAAATAGAAAAAATTCAGAAGTTAAACAGTGAAATACAAAATTTTAAAGCTTGCTATGAAGGCGTTGAGCTGTGGGGGGGGCGAGATGGGCCTGTAACCTCAGACACATTAATAGCTTTCTTGATTGAAAACCCGCACTTTCAGCAGATGGCAGACAAGATTAAAAGCTTAGACACATAACACTTTATTAGAAGGAGTCCGTATTTTACAGAATTATACGGAATACGTTTTAATTTGTCGTAAAGGAGTCATAGAAATGGATGAACTAAGATCATGCCCATTTTGTGGTGGTGAGGCTAAGTTGGAAGGTGTGGGTGATGATGGATTAAGCTATCACGTTGCAGAATCTTGGGTCGAATGTGACGAATGCGAAGCCCAAGCAGTGGCGTTTTTAAATGATAAATACGATGAAGAAAGTTCAGAAGCTTGCAGGGAAAAAGCGATTGCAGCTTGGAATAAAAGAATTTAACAGGCATTAATTTGTCGTTAATTAAGGTTAGAGAAACAGGTGATTTATGGAAATATTAGTAGATAAAAATGTTCGTGTTTTGCATATTGAATATGACAATACAGCTAATAACCCTAGAGAAATTGTAATGCAGTATTTAGATTCTGAGTTTGGCTTGATGAATTATTCAGTAAAAAGAGGAGGCCCACACCCAAGCAAAAAAGGGAAAGGCTTAATGATTATTGAAGTGGATTTAAAGGGTTAAATAATGAGCTTTCATGCAGATAGACTACGAGAGACTTTTAACCATGACGTTGCAGATAGTGCGGCTGACGAAATTGAAAGACTAGAGAATGAGCGTGACGCACTACAGCGATTAATAACAGAATGTACCGTTGATGGTGAGATAGATTCACGCCTTTTCAACGCATACATTGAGCATGTTATTTCTAGCGTATAGCTAAGTAATTTGTCGTATTCGCTATTTAAAAATCATGCCAACTACGACTAAAAAATTCTGGCCGAGCAAAAATATAATTCGTGCCAAGTGCATATTATTTATTTTCATCTAATTTACCCTAAAAGCTTGCGTTAGCGCTAACGAAGGATTAAGCTGTATACATCAACTAAGGAAACAAGGGAAATCAAAATGAGAACATACACCAAAACAATCAACGGTATTAAAGTTACAGCTTATAACGACTCAGGTGTTGAATGGATGGTTCAAGCGGGTGATATGGAAGCTTACGGATACCCTATGAATAAATTCACAATGAAAGAAGCTATGGAACTTGCGGCAAGGATAGCGGCATGAGTGACTTGCTTAAAATATTAACCGTTGCTGTAGAAACCAAGCCGAGAAAGGGTGATGCGTGTAACCATTGCGGGTACTGCTGTTTAACTGAGGTTTGCCCCGTTGGTAAAGAATTAGGTGGCGGCGAATATGGCCCCTGCAAATTACTTCGATCAGAAGATAATAAACACTATTGCTCACTTGCTGAGAAAGATGATGCTTTTATAAAACTCATAGGAGCTTCAACCGGTTGCTGTGCTGAAACACAAAACGAAGTAATAGCGAGACTTACAGCATGAAAGCTAAAACAAACACCGAGCGCCAGAAGGCAAACGATGATAGACAAAGAGCGCTTGGACGTACTCAGCGCAAAGTGTGGGCAACACCTGAAGAGCATGAAGAGATAAAAGCATTTCTTCTTAAGTTGCGTAATACGTTTTAATTTGTCGTAAAGACTATTTAAAAACAGGAGGATTTATGAGCAAAAACCTACTTCTAGGCGCTTATTTAGCGCCTGAGCCATGAGCGTCCTGAGCCTTAACCTGACAATTTAAACAAAATAAGTGCCCGTAATAATGACAACTGACGAATTTGTGAAATCTGCATCCGTTAAATTAGACGCTACACCTGCAACGTTAACCTCTCTCAATCTTATGGCGCTTGTTGATGCGTCAATCAAAGCTTGAGGGTAATCAGCAAAAGAAGTATTTGCTATATTTAATGTCCCTACTGATGTGACACCTGCTTTGCTAGAAAATGGAAGCCCTGAAATAGTTGCCGCGCCCACATCGGTTCCCTTACTGCTTAATATCACTGTACAGTTATAATTTATCGTATTCCCTATTCTACTATACCAACCCGCCTGCGTTGTATATGTAACGCCAGTACTACCGCCACCAAAGGCTATAACTGGTGTCCACGTTGCTTCAGAATACTCAGCAACATTATCTATTATTGTGTTGTTTGTTCCGTTGTCAGTAACAACGTTACAATGATGAAGCGTGTTTTCTTGACTCAGTGTCTGTAATATAACAGATGGTAATGCTGAATAACCTGTTCCAGAATCCTGCAACAAGCATTGAAACATCTCACAAAACTGAACTTTGGCATTGACTGCATAATTTGCAGAGTAAAGCGATTCGTCATAAAAGTTAACAACATTTGAAATTTTACATTCGACATACACGCCCGCTAAAGATTCTCGCCCGCTTTGCGAACCCTCCATCAAAACGCCAGTTATCTCTGATCGAGTAATGGCTGATGTTCCTGTACTAATTACTGACGCGCCAGCCGCGTAAAGAGCGCCATATATATTATTAAATGAGCTATATTGAGCGCCTGAACCGTCAAACTTCAAAGTGCTGGGTGTAGTCTGATTCGACCAGTGGAGGATTTGATCGAATTGAAAGTTGTCTACTGATGTAGTTGCAGCCGCAGCAAGATAATGAAAGGCGTTAGCTATATCAAATGATTTATTCCAAATCTGCGTGAACTTAAAATTAGAAGGATTCCTCAATATTGCTGTGGCATTGTTGAGCTTTATAAGATCCGGCCCGACACCGTTATTGCTAAATATTCGCTCAAACTCTTGGTTACTCCATGCGCCACCATCAATAAGCAAAAACGCATCTGTAACAGTCCCTGAAACAATTACATTTTCCCATACTCCGCCCCGCTTGAAGTTTTCGCTTGAATTTGTTAATTTTATTAAATAAGCAGAGCTGGCCGTGGCAGTCATCGTGTTCATGCCAAAGTCTATATTTATGTTTTCTTTATCCGTAATTAGAATATCGCCAAACGTACTATTAGTCGAGAATCTAACCGAGCCGCCACCTACTCCAATGTAATCAAAAACCGCCTGAACTGCCCCGCTACTTTCGCCATCTATCGCGCCAAATGTAACTGGATCAATTATTTCGTCTACCCTAAGAACCAAACTGAGGGTAGCAACACCAGTGCATTGGACTATATTGTAAGTGTTTTCTGTTACTCCTGAACTTAAAACCACGTCCCACGTTGCGCCGCCGCCTCCGCCAGATGTGCGTTCTGCTAGGTTTAATGCGTCGCCATCCACTAGATTAGTGTCAGCCACTGCCTCCGCAAGTGTTGCAAAGTTTTTGGTGAATGCGTTTTCTCCTACTGTTACAAACTCATCAACAGATCCAGTGTTTTTCTGTACGGCATTTTTATCCGTCAATACCCAATCGTAAGCGCCTGAAATATATATGGATGGGAACACCCCCAACGCATCAGCAACAACGGGATTAGCATGTTCTGTGGTAGCCGATGCTGTGGTGTATGTGTCCTTTCTAGTTCCTGAACCGACTACATAAAAGTTTAGTAGTGCGCCGTCAGCGGGCTGAAGCCCTGATCCAATATCCAAAAAGGGTGGGCTTAGTAAGCTTGCCATTAGTTTTCTTCTCCGCTTGCTGAAACTGCTAAACCACCAGCACCAAGTGCCAAGGGTGTTCTTATTTGTGAGCCAATCGTTTTAGTTGCTATGTTTTGCGCTTTTGACCTTACCGCCATTCTTCCAGCCGAATCTATATCTATAAAACCAAATACGGCCCCGATTATAGGCATATCTTTTAACTTTTTCTCTAATGCCATAATAGCTTTAGCACTAGGGCCAAAACCTTTTTGCGTCATCTTTCTTGGCTCTCTCATTTGAGCAACCTTTTTCAAGTTGGTTAAAAAGCCAATCTCTTCAGGTGAAAACAACACTTTCATTTTATTCATTCCGATAGAATCAATAGCCTTTTCAATCTTATCTCTACTTAAACTTTGAAAGCCGTTAGCGTCTTCAGGGCCGATGAATGACTTCTCTTTTATCTTCTGTAATACATCAGCCCGCAAATCATTCCATGCAGCTTTTCCATGCCCTTCTGTTGAAATGTAATCTTTAAGTTGAGCCAGGTCTGTATCACGCCATGACTTCCCAAAGACCACGTTATCAGTAAATCTATCTGGGGCCACACTGTCTTTATTCTCAAGCACGTCACGAACAAGGTTTTTTGTTCTCGAATCAAACTTTGAAACCTTAGCTCTAGTTAAATCACTTTCAAACCTATGTTTTGCTTTCCTTGCCGAAAGAAATAAATCATCACCAGCCGCTTTGAATACATCGTCATCTAGAGAGCTTTTTAACTCTCTCAATACGCTATTCACTGGATCGCCACCAGACTTGCTAGTATCGTAAAGCTGGTTAATTAGCTGCCTTACTTGAGTCTCAGTTTCTTCTACGCCTAAACGGCCAGTTGGTTTGAATTTCTTATCAATCAATCCTTTTTGCTTAAGGGTATCAAAAACTGCACTAATATTACCACCAGCTCTTTGGTTTAATGGCGCCAATTCTTTTAGCTTTTTAGATAGCTCTGTAAATCGAACAACCTTTTCTCCGCTTGTGTTTGACCTTGCCCGCTTGTATAGAGTGCTTATTTCATCATCCAAGACATTAGCTTTTTGAACTAATGAGTCAGCGATACTTGAGGTTGGCAGATTTACATCACCGCCAGTTGCTTCTATAGCATCATTGAATCTAGTCGATAAAACTCTATCTTGAGCTGCTATTCTTTTCTCTACGCGGCCAGAACTTTTTAGCGCTTCCTGTTGAATAGAAAAGTCGTCTACAGCCCTTGTTATTTGCGCCCTAGTTGGAGCCGCTTCACCTGTAAGCCCTTGCGATTCTAGAAAAGCTTTCCTTGCCGCTTGCTCTGGATCAATAGCTCCAACTTTCATCTCTTTTACAGCGTCATCTACTAAATCAGAAAACTCTACTCCTTCTTTCTTTAATGCTTTTATAAGTTCTTGTGAAGGTTTGCCAGCCGCATCTATTACCGCCCCATCTGGAGCTTTACCTAATACCCGCCGTACGATTTTACCGCCAAGGCGACCAATGATAGGCAGCCCCAACTCAAGAGCACCTGCAGCACTACCACCGACGCCCGCTGAAAATATTTGCTCACCTATATCTCTCCCTTGTCCGCGTGAAATTGTAGCGCCTTCTGTAGCGCCTAATGCTGTTGTCGCCGCAACTCTTAATGGAGTGCTTGCTATTAATCCCGCCCCCATACCAAGAGGAACAAAAGGGGCTGCTTGCCCTGCAACTTCTCCAATAGTTGTTGCTGTTGGGTTTAGTGTTTCTAGTTCTTTGAATGCTTGCTGCTCAGTTTGGTCGGGCTGATCCATTATACCAACACCACGACCAACATCAGAAAAACCTTTCCCTAGTGCAATAAATCCAGCCTCAGCAGGGCTAATTGACTCAAGTAATGCCCTACGCTCTACCGGCAAAGATGATAAAAACGCTTCCCGCTCGTTTTGTTTCTCTGTCGCTAACTTCTGACCTTTAACAGATCGACCTCCGGCCTGAACTCTTTGTGGCGACTCTACTACTGGAGCTTGTTCTGGTTGAGCTTCAATTTCAATTGGCAACGCTTTCTTGGCTGCATTCTTCCTAGCCCTTGCTTCTGCTAAAAGTCCAACTGATTGATTAGAGTCAACACTGCCAGAATTTTTAACTTCTGTCTTTGCTCTTGCTTCTGCTAATAAGCCCATTATTCAATCCCTAACTCAGCTTTTACATCTTCAGGTGTTATGCCTTCAGCCGCTGCCTCTGCATAGATTTCCGCAATAGTTATTGTTCTGTCTAATATTGTTGATCTTACAGTTTTTCGCCATTCCTTATTCATACCTTTAGACGTTGATTTCTCAGATATAAAGTCAGCTTTAAACTGGTTATATCCTGCATCAAATCTAGCCATTTTAGCCGCACCACGTAAGAACGATGCTATTTGAGAAGCAGGAGCGTTTTCTGGCGGTACACCTTTGAAGGCTTGTTCCATATCTTTGTCAGTTGCTGGCCCTGGCGGTAGATTCTTAAGACCTTCACTTAGCCTAACAGAATTAAACCTTCGTCTAAGTTCAGTGACATCGTCTTGATTACCAAGCAAAGCCTTAAAAGTTTCTGATGTGCTAGACTGTATGCCGCCAGATATAGATGCAGCTTCTACTTGCTTTGCCAGAATATCAAACTCTGTTGAATTCCTTTGAGCTTCAACCACTCGATCTTGTGAGTCAATTAGTGCTTTTTCTAGCCCTGCCGAAAGTTTCGTAGATTGTCTTTGCTCTATCTGCTTTTTAAGCTCAAATTCTTGACGCTTTAGATCATCAGATTCTGGATTTAGCTCAATCTCTTTGCGTATTTTATCTATTTTAGCCTGATCTAATGGGCTTATAGGCTTTTCAGATCCCAATAACTCTGTCTCTCTTTCGACTTGAGCGGTTTTTGCTTGCTCTAGTGCGCTTGGGCCTTCTTTCTGCGTGATAAACGACTGAGTACCTGCAATGGCTTCATCTAAACTAGCATCATCTAATGGCTCTTGAGCAAATACGCCTGCATCAATATTAAACTTAGCTAGCTCTGGAGCTTGTTTTTGTAAGAAGGCTTGACGCTGTTCTGGTGGTACGCTTTTCATAGATGTAGCAAGCTTATTCAACACCGTGGCGCGAATAGTAGACTGCTCTTGATCAAACTTGGTCGTGTTTCTTTCGCCTATCGCCTCGTTCTGCTTACCTATCTGAAACTGGTTAGCAATCTGCTGGCCTTGTTGGATTCCTGAACCCAAACGAGAGAAGTCTGTACCAAGCTGAAACTGGTTTGCTGTTTGTAAAGTCATTATGCTCTCCCTAAATATCCGCCAAGTGCCATACCACCAAGACCTAGAAGATCACTTCTAAACTGCCCTTCTGCTTGCTGTCCTCCAAGTATACCAGATGCGCGAGCTTGTGAACCAGCTACGTTTAAGTTCGCTATATTACCCGCTGATTGTGCTCCAAACTGACCTAAACTATTAGTTGCGTTCTGACCTTGCCCTGCTATCTGGCCTAAGCGCCCGAATTGATTGTTGAAGTCTTGCTGTGCAAAGCCTGCGCCCTGCTCAACCAATGCAGATCTAACATTGCCACCACCTAAGCCACCGATAGCAGATGAGTTTCTAAGTAGATTCTTTTGCGCTCGATCACGCATGAACTTCTGTCCAGGTGACTCGTTAAAGGCTGCAAATGCTTCTTGCTGAGCTTCTTGACCGCCTAGACCTAGTAAGGCTTGCTGTTGACCTAAAGCACCAACACCGGCTTCCTGAAAGGGTTTAAGATTAGCTTGAGTAACATCAAACTGCCTGCGCTGCTCTGCAATGCCAGCCTCTGCGCCTTGTGCCTGAATCCCTGCCGCCTTATTTGCTGCATCTTGTGCCGCTTCAACGCCTGTTATGTCATCAATTAGGCCAAAAGAACTGACCTCAACTACTTTGTTTATGATACCGCTCATGCTTTTAACTCCTTTAGAGTTATGCCTAACAAAATTCGATCTACTGGCCCGCTTTCCGTCAAATAACTGTCACGGTCTACGCCTTCTCTGGTCATTCCTGCTCGATCAGCCGCTTCTAATGCCCCCTTGCATGTTTCTGGAATGATCACGTTTAACTTAACTATTGGACTAGGCTTTGATTTAAACCAATCAAAGAACTCCTGAACCATCACATCATATAAGTGCTTAAATTCTCGCAATATATAAGGGTGAAACATAGCCATCGCCCCAGTTTCAATATGAAAACTAATCAACCCGGCATATTCTTCTTTGGTTGAATATAACAGCCAAGCGCTTCTACTCGTTGTTTCAAAGTCAGGATCTTCAGCGCCATACTCGGCAGCGTATCGTCTGACTTCTGGCAATGTCATAAACATCTTAACTAAGTTCATGTCTAAGCATTGAGTTATCACAGCGCATCACCCGTAACATAAAAAGATATTCCGCCAATCTGCGAGCTTTCCATTCTTAACGAACCTCCAGGCGGTATAAGCTGCCCTACAATCGACGGGCCTAAATCGAATCTATCCCTAACAACTGTAGTCTGTGGAATAATTGCAGACTGAACAGCGCCCGATGAATCATAAATATACGCTTTATAGTCTACGCTTGATGTTAGGGCGTTCGTTGCCGTAAAAGCATTTATCCTTACACCGCTTCCTGAAATTATGGCAGTGTAAAAAGACTGAACCGTATCAGCCGCTGTATTGCCTGCATTAAAAACCAGTACATCTTCAGCCATTATCTAGCCTCAACTGTAAAGTATGAACTTAGCTCTGCTGTAATGTTATTTGTTGCATTTACATTTCCAGCCTGAAGTTTAACATAGTCGTTCTCTGCCAAAGTTATATGGTCATCTAAAACAAAATAAGCAACATCTCTAGAGCCTACTAGATTATTTATAACGCGCCTAATAGTTTTTCCATCTACAAATGAAGAGGTTGCCGCTCTATATATTCTTATTTTTATATCAACTTCATCGTTTGCCGTACATACGACCACTAGCTGACCAGTAACTGTATATTCTCTAGGGGAATCGCCTAAATGTCTAAGTTGGCCATCAGCAGGTTCATCAAAATGTTGTAAGTCTGTCGCAGTATATGTGCCTGCAAGATCAACAAAAGCTGTCGGGTCTGATGTCAATGAAGTTGTAATGACTGTCGCTGTTTCAGTTGTTATTGTTAGCTCTCCGCCCTCGAAAGTGTTTGGCAATCCTGTATTGTTTCTCCACCGACTTTTTAAATCAGACTTTGCAATATTTGGCGTTAGGTTTGAATCACTCGCGTCTGAAACTCCAGCTCTAGTAACTATGCACCCGTCAAGCTGAATGGTAGAAGGGTTGGTAAAATTAGCTGTCGCAAAGTCAAAAAATGAAGCACTTGCGGGCAAATCTATATTCTGGTTTGATCTGAATCTTGAGGTCATAACGAAACTGCCGCCAGCCTTGAATAATGTATAAGCGCCATCGTCTAAGCTTCTAACTATAGATGATTCAATAAAATACCCACCAAGCCAAGTTCCAGCAAGTGTTAGCTCTGGTTTGCCGCCAAATCTACCTGTCCCAGACTCCAACCCTTGACGATAACCGTTAATGGTTCCCAATGAAGTACAATCGTTATAGTTTATTCTTGCGAACTCAAAAGCATTGAAGCCGGTAGCGTCTGTTAAGTCATATACTTGCGAGCTTGTGCCTGAAACGCTTATTGCATAATCCTTGCCTAAAATATCGCCAGAACCCCCAACAGGTGAAACGAACATAGTATAACTACTTGCTGTTGAGACTAATTGAGATACATTAAAGTTATAGCCTGTTAAGTTCAACCCACCAGCAGGAACTGATATAGACTGAGAACCCATATCAACAATCCCATCTATGAAATATTGTTTTGTGCTGTCTAGTGTTCCGGCCAAATCTGAAGCTTGTTTAACAACAACTAAAGTGTCAAGAATCTCACCATATAGCTCTGTCATCATGGAATTTATCTTAGTTCCACCCGCTCGCCATGTGTCGCCCGTTCTGTCATTTGCGACTGTGCCAAGGTTTAATAAATCAATAGCCATCTTTACGCCTCAGTTTGATCGAATGAATGCCTGTCTGTATCCCAAGTAAAGCCTGTGTCATCCCATGTCAAAGGGTTGCCGCTTCCTACTTGCTGCTGTAATGCTTTTAATTGTGCTCTTAATGCTGAATTATCTGAAACTGTGCTAACTGCTGTTGCGCTCGTATTTGTCTGCCTAGTTAACGCCTCAAGATATTCAATAAATCTTTGTGTTGGTTGCCCGTCCTTGGTTAGAAACTCACCTCTTCGTGGAGGTATTAAATCAGCCATTATTGAGAACCCAATTGTGGCGTAGCTGCCAATCTGATCACGTTAGCGCGTACTTTGTCAGTTACCACTAGCTTGATCATTCTAGACACAGGAAAGCGCCCTTGCTGCCTCCAAATCGATCTATGGCCGTACTCGCCTATCTTGCCAATAGATCGCCTGAACTCATCGCTAAACGTCCTACCACCGTCATCACTAAAGCTCATTCTAATTTGAGGGTCTGAACCTTGGCCAACTGTTAAGCCTACGCCGCTTTGAAGTGTCGCTTCAAATTCACCAGCAAACAAAGCCATTCCATTCTCACTAAATGGCGCTGTAGTAGATGATCTGAATATCTCATCCCCGTAATAATCAAGGGTGTCAGTGTCAATTTCGCCAATAATGCCGGTCGATTGATCGCCTACTAATAACTTGCCGTAGGCTTGTACGATTGATTGCACTCTCCAACGGTTATCATATACGCCAGTTTGAAGCTCAAACCAGATATTGCCTTGCATATAAGCTGAGGCTGTAGCGTTATAGACAAACGTTCTCGAAGGTATGCGAGTAGATTCAAACGTAAACAAGGCTAAGAACTGCCCATGCCTAGCAAATGTTATTGAGAAAGATGCTTCTATTTCTGCCTTGGTAAATCTTTGGATTTCTTTATCAATAGCATCTGAGCTAATCTTCTGCGCACTTGCGCTGCCCGTAACTTTCCAAATCGCTGTCTGTTCATTTAAGCCACCGCCTACAAAGCAGAATGTGTTATCGAACTCCAAAGGGCTAAATCTAGCATGTGAGCCTTTTTGAATGTTCGCGCCTGGTATTCTTTGAAATGGGAAGCCTGCGCCGCCAATGTTCTGAAATAGTTCTGTGGTTTCTAAGCCGATAACAAATAGTTCGTTATGATTGACGTGAAGAGAAACAATCTTATCACTACTTATTTCAGCAGTTCCAAAGTCTAAAGCATCATAATTAAATGGATCGTTTAGTGAAGAGTTAAAGAACACCGCACCATCGCTTGAAGAAAATACAAAGTATCCATCTTTAAAAACTACTGTATCTGATGTTCTAAAATCAGGATCTGTAATCTGTGTGAGCGTTAAAGCGACATTATCATAAGCGTAAGCATTGCCGCCAGGGGCCACGATAACCATATACTGGCCGTTGGTTGCCATCGAGACATAGCCAGAGCCAGCAATAGTTCCGTGATTAGTTACAACTCCAGCAGATGAAACAGAGATTAAGCTATTCCCATTAACGAAATAGGGAACTTCTTTCATAGACAAAGCACCACGATTGCCACTTATTGAGCTATCGACTAACTGCTTTAATCCTGGTGGTTGAAACAACGCCCTAGTATTTAATGCTGCACTTTCAGCAACAACAGGAATCCAGTTAACGCATCTCTGAGAAGAGAAGGGCGCACTTTCAGACTGATAAAAGCTGAAGCCTAAAGGCAATGGTAAGCGAGCCATTAAAAGTTCTTCTCTAGGTTAGCAGGAAAGAATCGCTCTTGGTAATCTGTGCACCCGTTGCCTGACCCCATAGGAAGCGCGTCAGGGTATTTTATGCGACCAATGAATACAGTTGATGACTGCAAAGCTTGAAGCGTATCAGCAGCTATTTTAGCTAGTGCTGGCGTGATAAGTTTATCGAATGATGGCGCTATGTTTATAGCTAAGTTGTTCTTAGCCGCTGAAACAGCACTATCTTCAATGTTAACTGTATCTGTAGAATTTGAGACTTGAACGAATGCAGGAGTTAAACCTCTGTCTGCCCATATAGAGAGCATATCATTCATTTCGTCTAGAATTTGTTGGAACTCGAAAGCTTCTAAATCAACCTCGGCTGTTTTTAGCCCGATTTTTACGGCTGCCCCGTTTACTATCTGTAGAACTGTTG
>Ga0208303_1000364_pt1 | contig 18543 bp, 19 predicted proteins | sample CB_VirMetaG_2_FD_184537 | JGI IMG/M metagenome (GOLD analysis project Ga0208303, IMG submission 184537) | Freshwater to marine saline gradient viral communities from Chesapeake Bay - CB_1504_2 Viral MetaG (SPAdes) (version 4) | ecosystem: Environmental > Aquatic > Marine > Coastal | place: USA... | reverse complement strand
AATTTGTAACCATTACCCCACGTTATGTCACCACTAAAAGTAGAGTAAGAGCCGTAGTTGGCACTATCTAATATAATTCTCCATGAAGTCCATGCGTCAGAAGGAGTCGCACTATTATCTGCGTTTCTTACTCTTAACTGATTACCTCCATTAGCACTACCATGACCGCAAAATATTTGAAAGTCACCACCAGCATCGGTGCCTCCACGAGCACCAACATGAAGAACTGATCCATATTCTGGAAATCCTTGCGCTGATGCAACAAAAGCAGTTTGCAATCCTATATTATAGTTTCCTGCGGTAGTAGCATTGTTCCATACATAGTTTCCTGATGTAGGTAAAACAGTATTCATCCTAGCAAGAGGAAGAGTTCCTGTGTCGTTTCTTTGAAACTGAGATGAATCAATACCATCTAGTGTTGTAGCATTACCACCATCCGCACTTGTTATAAAACCAGCACCGTTTGTTAATTGGTTAGTGTTAGTTACGTTAGTAGCACTAGCAGCTATACCATCTAGCTTATCAATTTTTGCTTTAGTTAACTCACCATAAGCACTACCATCATAAAGTTGAATATTAGCTGCCCCAGTACTTCCACTATGTTCACTGTAAAACCTAAAGGCTCTATCACCATTATCATAGTATATTCTGCCCTTATCTGCGGTAGCACCATCGTAATCATTTATTTGCCAACCGTAAGTACCAAAAGTGGTAAATACAGAGCCACTAGCATACCCACCACTAGCGTGATTACCCCAACCATAGGCTGTATTCCAGTTTGAACTATTATTAGTAATACTTGAACCCCAACCGCTTCCTGTTGAAATAGGTATACCAGCACTTGGGTAAATCATTGATGTTATTGTCCAACTACGATCAGCGGATAAATCAAATGAAGTACCATTAATAGTAATTTGCCGAGCATTAGTTACTGGAGTAAAACCCAAAGCCGTAGTGACATTGCTCGAAGTAATTCCAGTTATAAAAGCTGGAGCACCAGTAATCTTACTCCAAGCCAAGCCTGTTATCCAAGATGGATTACTGTGAGATTCATTCGTGTATATGCCATTAGTAACAGTAGCAGCGTTCCCACTCGTGTCGTTGGTAATCGTTCCTGTAATGAAATGCGATGTTACTTTAGTTAATGCCATTTGTTATTGAGGTGTTTGTTCGTTTTCTAGCCGTGCTTCAAGTTCTGCTTCTCTAACAGAAGCTGCTTTTACCCAACCTCTATCAAATGCATCAGCAACAATAAGTTCACGAGTAGTTGGTATTTGTATACCTTCATCTAATGCTCGGTTAGTGTAAATTTTAATTATTTCATCATTAGCTATTCTCGCTCTTTCTGTGGCAGCATTTTCTATCCAATCTTGTACATTTAATGCTACATACTGCAATCCTAAATCTTGTGTATCAGTAATTGTAATCGTAATTTCTTTCATAATTTTTATTTTTTTTAACCTAAGAGATATCCGCAAAAAGAGTTAGCTCCAAACAAGTCCCATTGGTTCTGCAAAACCTTAATCCTTACAGTATCATTAGCACTTAAATTAAAAATAACTGTTTGGCTTCTTTGTTCAAGACCTTGGTCTGTAGCATCAGGTCCTCTTAGATGAATTGCATACCCCACGTTAGTACTATTGATTTGCCAATATGCTCTTGGAATACCACCGTAACTAGAACTATAGTTACCATTAGCGTTTGCTGAAAATAGATATCTACCAGCAACAGGAGCGGTAAAAGTACTTGTAGAGGCATTGTATCCGCTTCCTATATTAAAAAGCACGTTTTGATATGGTAGAAGATTTCCAGGAGAATAATTTATATCTCCTGCATTATGATATGCTTGAAAAGCAACTTGGTATGGTTTTGTTACATAACCAGCCGAAGAGATGCGCATACGTTCTACTGCATTAGTAGTTGCGTTTTGCGTGTTGTTTGTATAAAACCCTAACCCTCCTCTAAAATAATTTCCTTCGGGTTGGAACTTAATTGCTGCACTTGTTTTTGTATATCCAGCATTATTAGCATATTTTGTTTTCCAAATAATGCCATTGCCCGAGGAACTACTTCCAAAATTGTTAACATCCATATGAATATTAGCACCTCCAGCGTTAGATGCCATTTGAGCATCAGTACCACTAGATAAGTTAGTATAAACCTCAACTACGGCTGCTCCAACGGTTGTATTTATCGCTCCTTGCACTTGAAGTCTAGCACTTGGAGAAGTAGCACCGATACCCACGTTGCCACCGTTTAAAAGAGTTAATTGCTCAGTACTACCACCATTTATAAATCTTAATCTATCTGTAGTTCCACCATAAGCAATCTGAAATGCATTGCTAATATTACCAATCAGTATTGCGGCTTTTGACGTATCATCATTACTATTTGTTGCATTTCTTTTAACCTGCAACAAAATATTAGCTGATGAATATCCAGCAACACCATCTGAAATTGTTAATTTACTATTACTTGGATCATCAGTTCCAATACCCACGTTGCCGTTAGCTAAAACAGCCATAGTAACAGCATTACCACCACCATTTGGTCTAGAACTTGTTCTAAAAACTTGTTGAGTTCCACCTGAATTAGCTTCTATGTGAACTCCAATTCCAGATGTACTTTGATTAAAAAAATAACCTGCCCAATCACTACTACTGTTTCCATATACTTGTAATTTTCCATCATTTGGATCAGCAGTTCCAATACCCACGTTGCCAATGCTACTTATAACTAAGTCAGTATTAAATGCAGAGTTATATGAGTTTCCTAAATACAGATAATTACCTGCATCATTCCATTTTAAAAACCCAGCACCACCACCACCTGTACTTTCACCTATCCAAATTTCAGCATTTGCACTTACTACATTTACATTACCGTTAAAGTTAGCACGACTAGTAAAAGTAGTAGAACCACCCGATGATATGGTTAGTTTTGGTGTGTTTCCTATCCTAAATTCATAATCCGTTGCATACAATTTCATTGCTCTATAAGCAGAATTATTATCTACAACTGCTCCAATACCAACATAAGTACCATTTCCAAAAACACCTAACCTACTATCAGTTCCAACTTGAACGTTGAGTTTATGTTGTGGATCAGTTGAAACCGTTCCAATACCCACGTTGCCACTGTTTAATATTTTAAATGGGTTCGTATTATCTGTCCTGTTATACACACCAAATGCATTACCAGACATAGAACCTAAAGACCAAGTACCATTTGTAGATTTTAAATCTAGCCAAGTGTTTGCATTAGGAGTTTCAATTGTTGCTGGTACGTTCTGATTAGCTTTTACGTGTAAAGCGTGTAGGGGTGTAGTTATTCCAATACCCACGTTGCCACCAGCTTTCAACATCATTTTATAACCTCCTTTATAAAAATAAAGATCGTGAGTGTTATTTTTTGATATCTCCCATTGAGTCGTACCACTATTATTTGCAAATTCTAAAGACAAGTATTCATTAGAACTAGCTATTAATTTAATTTTTCCCTGAGTGCTACTTTGAAATGTAGCCAATCCCGTAGATGAGATGCTCATTCTTAAAGCAGAACTATTACCATCAACAGAACCATTATAAAATTCCATTGCTCCGCTAGAGCCTCTAATTTCTAAGTCATTTCCACCGAGTTTAATATAGCCTTTATAATTAGTTGAGCCCGATTGTGTTAGCTGAAGTGTAGGTGTTGAACTAGTAATTATCTCTGCATCACCACCAGCCGTTACACTACCACTAAACGTTGGACTAGCAATAGGAGCAGCATCAGTTATGCCGTATCCGCTTAATGTAGTTGGTTTACTAGATACATTAGCGAAAGTTATTCCTGTAATGTATCCACCACTACCATGATCTCCCCAACCGTGAGCAGTATCTGCTTTAGTTCCTTGTGCTGATGTAGCGTAATCGGTAGATGCTGTAGTAGCTACAGAACCTAAACCTAAAGATGTTCTTGCAGCAGCAGCTGATGTTGCTCCTGTACCACCTTTTGCTAATGGTACTGTGTTTAATGTTAACGCACCAGTGTTCGCTAGGGTAGCATCTCCACTAATGGTTTTTGCTATTGCGTTAGCATTTGCATCTCCTACAAATATCTTAGCGTTGGCTAATGATTCCGTTAAGGCTACACTGCTAAATGATATGATTTCAACGGTTGAGTATTGAGGTACGACAACACCACCATCAAAGGCTAATGTTGTTCCACTAACGCTGTATGCTGTTTTTTGCTGATATACTCCATCTATAAATACTTGAGTCTTATCCTCACTATCAATTGAAGCACTTAGTGTAAATGCGTTTTGTCCACTACTAGCTGAAACCGTAACCGAATCTCTATATAATACACTGCTACCACCAACTCCTGTAAGATCAATAGTAAATGATCCACCATCTTTTTGGTTAAGCGTAATCGTGTTATTAGCAAATGATCCGCTAATGATATGATCGTCATATGCAGCCTTCCAATTAGCTGGAGTGCCATATCCAGACTCTACGGAGAATTGATCATTCTTAGTCCATACCGCACCATTGTAGACTATGATGTCTCCAACAGAAAAGTATTGTCCCTTGCCTCTTGATGTGAACGAGCTTGTACCAGCAACAGAAGTCGTATAGTAATCCCCAGGACTATTGTTCTGAGTTGAATTACTAATCGCTGGAGCGTTTGTTAATGCGTTCCAACTTCCCTTATTTGTTACCAATGCTACGTTACCACTCATTCTTTTACTTTAAAAAAAGTAAGGACAACTAAATCGCTGCCCCTACCCAAACTTCCAAACAACCAAATAAGGAATCTTTAGACTAGCTCTTGTTCCATTAATACCTTTGATTCAATAGTCTTTAGCACCTTTGGATTCTCTTGAAGGAACTTAGCGAATAGCTCGTAAGTCTTCTTCTTGTCAAGTCCTTTGGTACTGAAAATCACCTCATCATCAGGTTGGGAAATAAATGCTTGTTTCTTAAAATCGTTCTTTATGATTCCAAGATCCTTTGCCTTTTTGGTTGTTGAAATTATCTCTGATAGACTGCTTTTAACGGCAGCTAAGAATGTTTTTGGATCAGTCTCAGCAATATCCTCTATCAAGTCTCTTTGCTCTTCTTCACTCTTTTCCTTATCGCTACTTGATCCAAGTACATCAATAAGTATCTCTACCATATAGGGAGATAATTGAACTGCTTCTAGCATAGCTTCCTTCCTTGCTTTACGATCAACTCTTGAAGCCTTTGCTTTTACCTCTAGATCTTCTTTTTTCCATATAATAGGAATACTCTCGTCTCTATTAGGATTGGAGACATTCATGTTTGAGTATTCCATAAACATAAACTTAGCGTGATCACTAGCCCTTTTAGGATTTAATACTATCCTACCAAATCCCTCTGCTGAAAAATACAAATCCTCTCCAACTACTATTGAGCCATCTGGATTTGATCTATTTGTATATGCTATGTGAATAGGTCTAGCGTTAGTACCATCTTCATCGGTAACCACTATTTGATCTGTTAACTTAAATCGATAAATATTTGGAATAATGTATCTCCCTGCATTATCAGGGTCTTTTGTAATATTATTAAAAGTATATATAACCGTTTTATTAAACGGCTTCTTCATCCACTCTGGATAATTATTGTAATCTGATGCTTTCATATTATTAGTTGTTTGTATTTGAAAAATAAGGAAGCCCTCCGAAGAAGACTTCCCTAATTATTAATTATTAAGCAGATAGCTTGATTTTACCGAAGTGCTCAGGTCCTGTAATATCAAGTCCTTCATAACTTCTGTGTGTATAACCAAGTACAGCCGTTCTATCGGTTGGTGTTTCAGCCAATCCTCCTGTCTCTATTTCCATATATCGACCAGATAATCCATTAGGAAGATTTAAGTATCTACCTTGAATACGAGGTACGCTTGTACCATCCATAGTAGCCACTTGACCACTAGGTACAAAATATGCTATGTCTGGGTACTCGCTACCAGCAGCAGAAGTTGTTCCTGAGTTTTCAAAAGCAGATAACTTAGACTTATGATAAGTCCTGTCATAGATTGTAAATGACTGAACTCCCATATCTACAGCTTTAGCTTTAGAAGACCCTTTTCCAAATGCATCATACTTAACTCCACCAGAGGCAAGTAATCCATCAAACACATCATCTATAGAAGCTGACATATCTCCTCCGCACCATAGCATACCTTCATCAGGTGATTTAGCAGCATCTAATGCTCTAGAGAATGTTCTCCAATCACCTTTATCAAGGTTTACTGGTGCTGTGCTATTTGATGCTGTAGTTGTTACACCAAAGTCATCAACATAACTATTCAAACCTCTAGTCATCGGTACATCTCCAGCAGCAGCATCAACAGCAGAAACCTTCTTTCCCATAAGGAAAGCGTTACTAATAGAGGCTCTATGCTTCATAAAAGCCAAATGAGACTGAAGTTGAAAGTAATGGTTGACACCATTAAAGTCTAATTCAATCTTTGACCCTAATGAGATATCAGTTGCCTCAGTGTAGGTTTCAAAATACTGTAGTTGATTACTACGCTTTGTAACAGATGAAACACCCATTTCAGTAGCATTACTACCTTCAGCAACACCACTTGTTGGGAATGTTACAACGGCAGAGTTTGCAATTGTTAGAGCTGCGGTAGGATGTGGATTCTGAATAGTCAATGCATCTGTCGAGATTGCTTGAACGAATCCTATTGATCCATCTGGTCCTACAACAAAATCTCCTACTTTAGCTCGAACACCATGTCCACCAGTTAAAGTGAGTGTAGCAGTTCCAGCAGCAGCTAGTGCTGATATTCCTCCACTACTAGTAACGGTAGCTGATTGAAATACCTTGTCTTGAGTGTAATTAAAGAACTCCTTATTGTCAGTTGGAGTAAATTGCCCAAGCATCTCAAGTAGTTCAATGATGCCAGTGAATTCGTCATTGACATCTATATATTTTGAGAGAATCTCCCTCTTATCTAATCCATCTGTATAAAAGGGAATAGTTGATAATCTTAAATTTGCCATTTTATTATATTTTTTTTAAATGTTTTTTAATTGATTCTTTTTGAATTTTTAAATGCCTCTAAAGAGTAAGGATCTAATCCAGCCGTACCATTTGTAGGCTTTCGTCCTGTAGCTTTAGGCTTATTCTTTAAATTCTTTTCGACAAACTTTTTTTGACCTAGATTATTTCCGTGCTTGTATAAATTCTCCTTAAACCCTTGAGGATTGTTTGAGAATGCAACTAGCTGAGATAATTTATTCCAATCAGTTTGTCCATTTTTGACAACTGTTTTTTGAAGCCATTCTACTGGACTCAAAGCAGCATCAATTATTTTGCTTGGATCGATATCTAGTTTTAAGGCATCGACACCTTCAGCAACTTCAACCGAGAGCTTATTGTCTTTAATGACACTCTTTAGTTGATCGGCTGCAAATCTTCGCTGCTCATTTCTTTGCTTGACCATTTCTGCTTCGTCTACTTTAGGCTGCCCATCAAGGGTTGGAGCCATAAACTCATTCTGAGTGTTAACGAAAGCTGATCGTGCTTGATTTGCCTCCTTCTTCAATTTTGCTAGAGCGACTTTGCCTTCAAGACCATCATCGTCTCTAGCATTAAATTTTTCTAAAACCTCCTCTTGAAAGAGGTGATCCATTACATCTTGACTTAGGTCAAGTTCTTTATAGTCTTCTTGATGCTTGATGCGAAGTATTTCGACATCACTCATCTTTGAATAGTCAGTACTATTGGCTTGTAGAAAGGGTTTTATGTCTCCTGTATCCTTGTAGTAATCGTACATCTTCTTAAAAAATGGATCACTTAGTACTCGACTAACTTCTTTTAGTTGGTCTATATCTTGTATTACTCCTTCCGTTTCCGCTCCAACATCGAAGATTGGGCTGGATTCCTGAATCGGTTCTGTTGGTTCATCTGCCTGAACAGTTTCACTCTGAACTTCCTCAACTTCCTCGCTTGTATCCTCTGTTGCTTTGTCCTCGGTTTGATCACTATCAGTAGTATCTTCAGTAACCTCCTCTTGAACTTCATCAGTAACCTCTTCATTGTTTTCTTCCGTATCCGTTGGCTCTTCTTGTTTAGCGTCTGGATCAGGTAAAGTAAGATTGTCGTAATCAATAGTTTGAGTGCCGACTCCCTCTTGTATTTCATCATTCATATTATTCTAATTGGTTGTTTATTGGAATTACTTTTTGTAACTCCTTTTTGTTTTTTTGTTCTTAGGTACGCAGTTGGGTACTTTTTTACCACCTTTCTTTTTCATACCCACCATTTTGTGTGTACTCCAACATGGGTCCTTTTTCATTTCTTCTTATTTCCTAGCTTTTTAAAATCAGCACCTGTAATTTTATTATTAGGTTTAGCCATCTTAGCTATCTTCATTTGCTTTGCACTTAGTTTCTTTTTCTTCATTACCATTTCACTTTATCTGCCCAATAAGCTGCTGACATTTTTCCTTTAGCTATATTCTTACCGTGCCTTGCTTTAAAACTTGTTTGCCTTGCTTTTTCTGATTTTGACTTTGGATTCTTTCCAGCACCTGAAACTCCTTGTTGTCCAAAGCGAATTGTTTTGATTTCATCCTTAACCTTTGCAACAACAGCATGAGACTTAGTCTTATGACTAGGTGTTCTTTTAGGTTGATTATAACTAGTCGCTCCTATTTTTGTTAATCTTGGATCTTTCTTACTTGCCATTGTTTTACAAAACTATTTAGGAGTTTATTAAACCTTTGTTTTCTCACCAATTCACTACTATCAGGAAAAGAATAGAAATTAAGGCTATAACCCAATACACACTATTCTCACTTGAGATTGGTGCGTTATCTAATGGATTCCAAAAATTCATTAGTACATACAGCCACAGGCTGATTTCTTACGACCACATCTCGTACACTTTTTATTCCTCATCATTTATTCTTAGGTTTAGAATGAGTATATCCTTTTTTCTTTAACTCAAGATGCTTGGCATTAGTGGGAGCTTTAACAGCTTTACCACTCTTGCTATACATCATATGGGATTTAAACTTCTTCATCAGTACTTGGCTGATTTCTTTTTAGAGGAATATGTTTTTTTTGACTTTTTGGTTTTCATAATTATGATTGATTTTTATTAGCACTTATTTCAGTAGATACAATTTTTGCATCAGCATTTTTATCTGTTTGATACGCTCTTGCTCTAGATTTTTCTTGTTCTTGGATATTCAATCCTTGCATTTTCAATTGCTCAATTTGCATTTTCCACTGCCCCTGTGCGTTGATTTGCTCCATCTTAGATTGATGCTCCATTTGTATTTTTTGCTGCTCGGCCTGCTGATTCATTTGTAGAGACTGCTGTTGTGATTGTGCATTAACCTCCATGTTCTGCCTTTCAAGCATTGCCTTTCGTTCCTCGTTCTTTTTGATCCTTGAATCGAGATATAGTTTTTGCTGGTAGAGATTAGTCATACCCTCAATCCATATGACATCGCTAAGTGTTATTTGCCCACTTTGTAATGCTGTTTCAAGTCGTTGAACCATAAGCTCCTTCTCATACATATCGGGATGATTGTTGAAATAGACACCTAGATTCCTAAAGCTTACATCTTTGGATAACTTAAAGAACTCCATTGAGTTACTGCCTAAAGCTTTTTGATATCCCATGATCGTGCCATCCTCGGCTGCATCTTGGATTCTCATCATTAATGATCTACATAGCTTTTCTGTTACTTTTTGTTCGGCAGTCATTAAATAGTTAATCGCATTGTTGGTGCTTTGTTGAGCCATTTGTCCAACGGATTTTAACATCCTAGCGTTTGGTGTCGAGCCATCAGTGATCTCGTTAAATCCAGTGATGTCTCTTAATAATTGCATCTCTTGTTGGATTATACCGAAGTATCTATCAGCTTCATCTTTGATACCATTATCAAGTTCACGAATAGGAATATCTGCGGAGACCTCGCCATCATCATCAACTTTGCGATACATTAGGTTACCACTAAAGGCATACATGGCTAGGTTATCCTTAAAAGGTATTTTCTGTCCTCCAACGGTGACATCATTCATACTGTTTGCCTCAATCAAAATACCCTTAGGCTTTGCACGAGCAATTACATTTTGTAGTTTAAACCAAGCGATGTGAAGGGCTTTGTCTATTGCCATTACTTGGTCTCCAAATGCAAATGTTTTATTCTCGTATAACTTGGGTGCGACAACATGATAATTGAGATGTCCTTTCTTTAAATCATTGGCATCCCTTTTCATATTAGTAACCAGCTTGGCTCCAAAATAATAATCAGTATCTAGCACCCATCTACATTCATAAACAAGATCGTAGTTAGCATTAATTATTTGCTTATTCTTTTTACCTCTAGTCTTATGTCCAAAGACAGTCTTCCCATCCTCTTTCTTAATAGACTCATAGGGTATTTCAGAATGAGAAATAAACTGCATTATAGCAACGTGCTTCATTACGTTATTCTCCTGTATAGCTCGTTCAGTTCTAGTATGGTTGTATCTCTGTTTAGATGTACCAGATTGAGCCATTGCCTCGAACTCAGCACTTTCAGACTCTTCAGGGCTTGAGAAGTTTTTGATTTGTCCAATAGACATCTCCTCAATATGCCCAGCCATAGTGATATTATTATGGTAGGGATCATTGGTAGGATCACAGAAGAAATCCTCATACCTAACATACTTAGGTTTAATCTCCCCATCAAAATCAAGATCATCCATCACGATTCCAGCACCATGAGTAATCAAATCATCAATTACTTGGCTACGGATCTCATCATACTTATTGTCGGTAAGGATTAGATTGAGAGCAGATTCACATTCATAGGCTGCTTGGTGCTTATAGCCAAACTTCATATGCAATTCTGCCTCCTCTAATGTTTGTGGATCTTCCTTTGATAACCCTACTTCTTGAGGTGTAATACCAGCTTCAGCAAGTTCTGCTGCCATGATGAGTTTTGATTGCAACTCAGCGTAGTACATCTCTTTATCGTCCTGTGCTACAGGATCAATAGCTTGTACATCTATATCATATCCAGCTTTCTCAACAATCGAATGGATCATCTTAAATACCTTTGATACAATAGGTAGTGGTGACCAATCTATACGCATTTGACTAGCATCACCATTCGCTAGTTCTTTAGGCACTAATATCTTTTTAAATTGATTTGTATCTGGCCTACCAAGCATATGAAGTGTTCGCTCCACTGCTTTATGTCTATCGTTATAGAATGCTTTTGATGTGCTGGTGTATACATCCCAGAATTTTCTTACTTGACTTACTATCCAATCCTTTTTCTTCTTATCAGAAAAGGGAACATCATGCGAGTCATTAATATACGATTGATTCATATTTATATCATTGATATGTCACTAAAATCAAAGTCATTATAGTTTTCTTCGGACTCTTCATTTATTGCAATCTTTTTGGTTCTCTTTAATCTATAAGCTGCCACTATTGCCCAACCACCTGCCATAGTAGCATCATTCTTTGTACTGTTCTGGATATCAAAATCCAGTAAATCGTTTAGCAGTCTAGGGAATATTATCTTCTCTGTATTATTCTCTATGTAACTAGCAAACGCACTAGCCAACTGCTCTTTTGAGGCAACTCCTGCTGAGATACCTCGTTGTGTCTTTCTTCCTCCCTTTGGTCTAATCAACCAAGGACTGTATCCTCTTCTGTCAAAGTAGTTTAAAAAACCACTCTTGTTATTCTCTACCAGCACCTTACATCCAAAAAAGTAAGCTGCCATTAAGCAATCCTCGTAAAAGTCATCAGGGTCATCAGGTCTATCGAGGTATTCAAATAAGAATGTCTCACTCAGATTACTATCTAATCCATCATACTTATGAAAGCCATAACAGCCCCCCATACTCATCCTTTTTTGATCTACGATATCTACCGTTTTATGATCAAATGGATCGACTCCAATAACTACGTTACTATTAAGTGGCTTCTTCTTTTCATCACCCTCAACATGGTTCCAGTCTTGGCTTAAATCCACGTTTTTATGCAATAAGAAGCGTCCACTATTGCTTGCGACAAAATTAACTAGGGTGTCTTTTACATCATCCTCCCACACAAAATTGCCCTGAATGTACATCGGCTCTGACATGAATGATATCACGGATAATTGCTCATTTAGCTTGAGTACATTAAATGGACAGAGATCCGCATCACGATAGAATGCCTCCTCTATGGTCCAAGGAAATTTTCTTATGTAACTGGCAAGTTGTCTTGGGTTTCCGCTTAGGGAGTCTCTGATTTGCTGTTGGTATGGCTTGGCTTTAAACCTATCGCACATACCATACTCATCCATGAAATCTTCATCGTTTTCATAGGCTGGAGTGAATAGTCTACATAATCCAGATTTCGTTCTATTGAGACCCTTGTCTCGCTCTTGCCATCCACTACCCATCCATAGTTCTTGTGCTGGGGCAGATCCTCCCTCTTCTACTGTGGAGGTGAAGTATGCCTTACCTATTATACTCTTGGAGCCCAGAGACATAGTAGGCTTGACAATACTCCATCCCTCTACAATATTTGCCTTTGGGTCCTTGACATCAATCTTTGCAAACTCATCACGGATGTAACGAATGAGCTTTTGGGAGTCATAGGCTAGGTTATCGCTAGATTTGAAGGTTACATCAGAGTTTAGTTCTTTTGCTCCTTTAGTAAGCTTTTGAGCACTAGCTGGGAATCTAAATCCTAGAGTAGATTGAATCTTTTTGTAATCGTATACTGGTTGGAAGAAGTCAGGTAAGTATTTAAAACTACCAATAACTTTTGTAAAGAATGACTTAGCATCATCTCTAGTTTTTGATTGGATTCCAGATTGTACATTGAACATCCTGCTTGGTGGATCAAAGGCTGCTAGTGCTGCTCTTGCTGTTTTCCCACTTCGTCTTCTAGTACATTCTATTAATCCATAAGAGTCTGGGTTCTCTACACACCACTGCCAGTACAACCAAGTTCTTCTATCGCTGTCTCTATAGTCTGGATAGCCTATGTCAATCTTCCACCAATTAAGATACATATAGTGGAGTCCTGTAATGTAGGTAGGCTTTCCTTTACACATAAACCAAACTCCATTAAGCCTCTTGAACCATTCTTCGTTTCTATAACCCTCTAACTTTGGATCAAAGTACAGCTTATCGTATCTCTGTTTTTCCTTTTCTCGCTCTCGCTCATCATCGTATTCAAATCCTGGAATATGCCTAAACCACTTTTGATTTACGTTAACCTTTGATTTTTTAAATACTGGAACCTTAATCCATTCCTTTTGAACATAGTCGTATACCATACCTACTGGTGGTATGTTTACCTTTACCTCATATACTAGCTCTGTTGTACCTTCCTCGTGCTTAATAAACATCTCCTAGTTTAGCTACATCTTCAGGGAAGCTGCCCTGTCTTGTTTTTGCTGTCAACTCCTTTGCTAAATCATCTCCCTGAAACAGCTCTAGTTCATGTTTTTTAATTCTACCTAAAGTCTCCTCGGCAAGCTCAAGCATTTGACTCTTAATCTTCTGTCCCTCCAGATAAGCCTTATCATTTGAAAATTCTGTGAATTTCTTTGAGACATCAGAAATGAGTTTCCATAGGTGTTCTATGTTAGACCAATACAATCCATAGATTACGTTGTTTTGGTATTTAACAAAGGTGATCATCGCTATTCTTGAAGACTTATGAGATAGTATGTAAAACTCTTCTGCTTTATCTTTTTGAGTTTTATTAGTCAAATCAAAACCAGCCAACTCAGCACAAACCTTCTTTCGCTCCGCTATATCAGGAAAGTATCTTCTTAATTCGGAGCCTTTATCATATAGATAAAGAATATAGCGAACTAGGTAAGGTCTGTACTTGTTGGGGTAGACCCATATTTCAGGCCCAAGTGCTTCTAGTAGTAGACCGCTTCTAACTTGGAGATCTAACTCATTGTCAGTTAATTCAAAAGGATTTAATATCATCCCATCAAATTGCTCTTTCTTAAATATCCGCTCCAACTCTTTCTTTTAAATCTTTTTGCAACTCTATGATATTAAGTTTCATATACAATTCCATCAATCTACGTTTAAGCGTATCTAAATCACTATCGTTGTAAATGGTGTATCGCTGTGGTAGGGTATTAAAATCAATATCAAAACTATCAGGACTTTCTTTAGGTAGGTGTGGATTATATACTTCTACTATATGATCGAATACCTTATCGTCAATACACTTTTGGATCTCTCTATTGCTTCTCATTCCACAATAAATATCCGCTTCTTTCATTATCTCTTTAGCTAACCTAGCAGGGTCTTCTTCATTGAATAGGCAGATATTATCAAACCACTCTTCACGATGGTTAATCCTGTCTTTAAAGCATTCTTCAAAGTCTTTATATCCATATTTATCTTTTAGTTTATCATATAGGAATATCTCGGCTGCTGCCTTAGAGGAGTCTTTAAACTGAAAACCTCGTTCTCGCTTTAGAATTTTTGCTGCTTCTGTTTTACCATGTCTAGCATGGCCAATGATTAGTAGCTTCATTTTATAAAAAGTCCCAACACCATATAGGAGTCTTCTCTCCCACATATGCTCTGTTTACTTTGTAATCAAAGTACTCCATTGCTTCTTCACTGTCCATATCCTTCTCTAATATCTCTAAACACTTGGTTACGCTATAGATTAGTCTAGGTTCTGTGTGCTGATAGTCTACACCTATAATTGCATCATCAAAGCCATCAGCTTTTAATATATCTTCATCAGGGTATATCTCCATTATTCTATTGAGCATCTTTTTCTGATTCAACAACCATTTCTAACTCTTTAGCGGATTCTAGTAATCCATCACCAGACTTTTCATTTGTAATTACTCTAAATATTCTAGAGACTTTTAATCTTTCTAAATCAATTACATCAAGTGGTCTGATGGCTGTATTAACGTATATAGTACCTAGTTGACATGAATCCTTAGTACAAGCCATTTCAAACAGTAATATCTCTATTGCAGTAAACTCAGCAGTCTCTGAAGAAAAGAATGCATCCTCACCGTTGTCTAGCACAAGCAAAACTGTATTGATACCTTTATCTTTACAGAGCTTCTCCATCATCCTTAATCTTCCTGAATCCTTAACTATCATATCTTGTAACCTTATTTAAATTATCTATACATTCCAATAATGTCTCTATTCTCTATTAGGTAATAAATCTTATCCTCTACCTCTATCTCCATATTGGAGTCATCAAGCATATGACACATTACTCCTAACTTGTCGTGTTCACTAGAGTGGTCTATTACTAATATACTTGGCAATGGCTTTGGAAACATATTAATTATAATCCCTGTTTCCGCACTCACTTCAGCCATTGTTTTTTTACCATCTAGCTCTATTTCTTCTACGTTATCATTGTACTTTTTATGACCTAGACTAAATCCTGGAGACATGATAATGTTGTCGCATTGTACCTTTAGAAATATTCTTCTCGCTGGTATTAAAAATGTATTATCATTGATTTTTTTACCCTCGTCAAGAACGCAGTTATAATGGAAGTAAACCTTATCTCCTATAGAGTAAAAGCTTTCAATTCCTTCCGAACTCCATAACACCTCTCCATCTGGTAAAACATCATCCCTGTATTTTCTGGGTAACGCTATAACTTCACCGTATATTCTAGTATGGTGTGTAGGTCTTAAATCAGTTCTTATTTTTAAATCTAGAGTTGAGGATTTAATCTCATCATTAAACAATGAGTCTACTTTTATTGATAAGTAGTTGTAAGGAGAAGCTGATTGTTTCATGCTTTAAATATAGTAAAGCTATATAACAATAACACTAATAATCTGTATTATACATCACTATTACCAAAGATTTTCAAGGTGGTATACGCTTATGCTTTTGCTAGTTCTAGAAACATGACTCATTGTATGCTTAAATAACCCTTGTATCTCACAAAAGGTATCATAGTTTATCAAACTCTCCTCTACCTCTGTTATTAAGCATATACAGTCTGATATGTTATTCGCTGCATCATCTGCTTCTTGTGAGAGAACTAGGTACAGTGATTTCTCAAATCCTTTTATTCTCCATTTTCTGTACTCCGCTACTCTTTTTAAGTATATAGATCTAACCTTCTCCATGGTTTCTAAAAGGTCCTCAAGATGGAATAAAAACTCTAAGTAGTATCCCTGTTCAGTACACATCCTGGAGTTCGCTAGATAGTCATTGTATATCTCATCAAGGACTATTAGGTAGCTATAGAATGGATCATTAAAGTTCTTAGCGTTCTTCGCTTCTATTATAGAGATGGTATTTAGTAGTTCTGGATTCATAGTTAAAAAGTTAAAGAGGAGAGAGAAATATAGTTTTAAACTCGTAGTGTTAAAGTAGCCGAACAGCATGATGCAGAGTTTTAAAGTTTTATGCAGTATCCTGTTCGCGTACTGGAACACTACAGGTTTAGAAACAACTGCATACTGCCTATCAATAAATTTTAGAGGAGTTTAGAAGTTTAGTTTTTAAACTTGTAGTGTGCCAGTAGCCGAACAGCATGATGCAGATATAAAAAGCGAATATCTCATCTTATTTTTTATACCATCCCAAAGAAAAGAAAAAAGAAAAAGCGTAAAAAGAAAAAACAAAAGAAAAATCCCCAAAAAAGAAATACTTCACGCTCACATACAGAGCATTTATCTGATCCAAGCACTGGTGTCTAGTGTGCAAGTTTAGCCTTAAAGGAATGGCAGATCCTGTGAGTAAAGTCTAATGCCCACTACCCAAATAACAAGCGAACACTAGACTTTTATAATTATACTGCAAATGTAATAAATAATACGGAGTACGCAATCAATTATATAAAATGTTTATTAACTCAACTTAAATCATTATTATTGTAAATCAAAGTACACAAAAAATTAATATCTTTGTTTTATGAAAAAGAATAAAGTAAAATTCAACCCTATAGGAGAAAAAGTACTTGTAGATGTACACCCATTTGAGACTCAGGTTAATGGTATCTATAGAGTAGATCACCTTCAGCAAAATCATAAAGGAACTGTAATAGCGACTAACAACTCTACTCCAGTATACATAGATGATGTTGTTATTTTTAATCCTAATGCTGGTGTATCTGTTAACGTAGAAGATAATGAATACACACTATTGCGAGTGGATGAAATATATGGAATAGAGGGCTAAATTTATTCTCTTTTTTCTTGCTAAGATTATTAGTAATATTTATATTTGTTATTCACCAAAAATTAAAATTGCATGAATACAACAATAAGTAATGAAGTAATCGATACAGATAGATTATCAGATGTTTTGTCCATGTATAGCAAGTGTAAGTCTTTACTAAACAGAATGACTCAATATGTTAGTGGTGAGGACCACTACAAAGAAATACAACAGCTTCCTGGTATTGTAAAAAACTCTATGCCCACTCAGCAAGAGAAGCGTAATGCTCGCTCTTTGTATCATGAGATCAGCGATGCGGAAACAATACTACTATCTTGGTATAGTAGATTCTATGAAGACAAAAACTTAAATATAATTATGGACAACTCAGATCTAATACACAGCGGATACTTCTTCCTAAGAAAAAATCTTCTAGGTTTAAACAAGACAATTACATTTAAAGTTAAAAATGGTAAGAAAGCTGGTGAAAGAGTAACATACGACCATGACAAAGTTGTGGAGCTTAACATTAAACATCTAGAAAATCAAGTATCCTGGCAACCTGAAAGTGGATACTATAGCAACACCAATTATCTACCTGAGTGGGTAAGGTTGCAGCCATGATCAAGGGCTCACTTATAAGTAGAGGTAGAGACAGTCTGTAATCTCTCATATAGTATGTTTAAACATACCTAGGGGGTAATTCCAATGGATTTAAATTTAAATCAAACACTGTTGCGATATTTATAATTTGTATTTATATTGTTTATTCTTTTTAACTGAAAACTAAATAAATTATGAGCATTGATAGATCACAATATTCTGATAACACCGCTAATGCCCTGATATTGACTAAAAGATGCAGAGTGCTGCTCAAAAAAACTTTAGGATATATAACTAACGATAATCGCTTATTATTGAAACTTGATGTACCCAATATTTTATTGAACTCACTTTCAACAAAAAAAGATAAGCTTGAGGCTGAAACGCTAATAGAAGAACTGAAACAATACGACAAGCTAATTTGTGAATGGTATGCTCTTGAGGGTCCTGATGACTCTGATAATGGACTTGAAGCTGCTTAGATATCCTCTTTTATTGCAATATTTTTAAAATATAATATCTTTTATTATAATATTTTTTTTAGTGTCTTTATAATCCAGGGGTTTTACGAGACCCCATTATGAATTTCATAATTTGTAGCTGTGAGACAGTGGGGTTATGTGGTGTGTGACGTGTCGGCCCGATCTGCGGATTTGGAATCTCGAATGGGGTAGGTCTTTGATGGTTAATTGGAATGGGATTTGACTATTTATGGAAGTGATGACCAATAAAAGCCTATTGCGCTACCATCAGCACAGATAATGCTTTTC
>Ga0208303_1000363_pt1 | contig 18568 bp, 29 predicted proteins | sample CB_VirMetaG_2_FD_184537 | JGI IMG/M metagenome (GOLD analysis project Ga0208303, IMG submission 184537) | Freshwater to marine saline gradient viral communities from Chesapeake Bay - CB_1504_2 Viral MetaG (SPAdes) (version 4) | ecosystem: Environmental > Aquatic > Marine > Coastal | place: USA... | reverse complement strand
ACATTTGCGAGTAACACTTGGGGTTCTCAGACCCCTGTGAATAAATATGCTGGTAGTAAAACTTCATTTTATGACAGTACATCCAGAACTTTATCTATAACTGGAGTACAGATGGAAGTTGGCCCAGTAGCCACATCCTTCGAGCACCGTTCAGTAGGGCAAGAGATGGCTTTGTGTCAAAGATATTATCAAACGATTAATCCAAAGGTTAATTCTATCTATGCGGCTGGATATCAAAACAATTCAGAACGTATTTCCCAAGTTCACAGATTAGGAATTGAAATGAGAACTGAGCCAACTTGCACGGTAAATGGAACTTGGACTGTATCAGGTTGCGATCAACCAGTTTTTACGAGTTTTAGTAAAAATGTTGTTAGCACACATATTTTAAAATCTGGCGGTTCAGCAGGGTCAGCTTATTATCATGCCAATGGTACAGATGATTTCTTTTCAATGGATGCGGAGTTATAAATGGATCAAGAATATAATATTACATCAGCAAAATATGTGTCTTCAGTATCTGGTCATAATTCGCACATTTTAGCAACAATTGACGGAACTGAAATGGCAGTGCCTTTAAACTCAGAAAACCGACATTACGCAGCTATCCTTGAATGGGTGGCGGATGGCAATACAATTAAGGCGGCAAGTTAGGAGGATAAAATGGGAAAAGGTCAAAAACACTATCTTAAAAATGGCACACTATATAAAGGAGGTATGCACAAAATGTCAGATGGTTCTTTGCACACTGGTAAGACCCACACTAAGACTTCCAAAACATTAGTTCATTTTAAAGATCTTTCAAAGACAGCACAAAAAAGAGCAAGGGCATAACATGTTATCAATATTAGGAACAGTCTTAGGTTTTGCTAGTTCAGCCGTTCCAGCAATTACAGATTCATTTGCTAGGAAACAAGACAATAAACATGAACTAGATAAGATGAAAGCTATGGCAGAGCTAAGAGCTTCTGGCTACGATCAAGACCTTAAAATGTATGAAACAATGGGGGCCGATAAAGAACATGATCGCCTTATCCAACATGATATATCAATTAATAAGGGTGTGGGTTTTATATCTGGATTACAAAAATCGGTGCGTCCTGTCATTACATACGCATTCTTTCTTTTGTTTGCGACCATTGAGATAACACTACTGATGGAGGCTTTGAAGTCTGGAACTAATTTTGCCGAAGCCATAAACGTGTTATGGGATGAGGAAACCAAAGGAATCTTTGCGGCTATTCTAGCTTTCTGGTTTGGTTCAAGAGCAATAGATAAGGCAAGGAAGGTAAGCTGATGAGAAGTAATTTTGAACATTGCATGGAAATGTTGTTGGAACATGAAGGTGGATATGTTGATCATCCAGATGATCCTGGTGGTGAAACAAACCACGGTGTTACGAGAGCCGTTTATGAACAGCATGTAGGTCGTCAAGTTATGGACGGAGAAATGAAGAGCCTTGTTCAAGAAGATGTTTACCCTATATATGAAGAAGAGTATTGGAATAGAGCGCATTGTGATGAGTTACCGAGTGGCGTAGATTGGGCTGTTTTTGATTGGGCTGTTAACTCAGGAGTTTCTAGAAGTGCTCGAGCATTACAAGAGATTGTTGGCGCAGAACCAGATGGGCACATTGGCCCCATGACAATCCAAGCTGTACATGATATGCTACCTGAAGATGTAGTAGTTAAGATGCATTCTACGAGGCAAGAGTTCTATGAAGGACTAAGTACGTTTGACACTTTTGGTCGTGGATGGTCTAGAAGAAACGATGAGACGTTGGAAGCAGCGTTGGAAATGACAGAATAACTTTAGAAAGGATACGGTTATGTGTGGAGCAATGGGTAAAAAGAAAAAGAAAATGAAGTACAAAGATGGCGGTGCGGTCAAAGGCGGCTTCCCGGATTTAACTGGTGATGGCAAGGTTACTAAGAAAGACATTCTTAAAGGCCGAGGTGTTAAAGGCATGATGGGAGGCGGTATGATTAAGTACGGCAAGGGTGGAGAAGTTAATTATCAAAAACCCCCTGGACAAGGCCAAGGAGCACAAACTAAACCAAATAAATTCAGTGGATGTTATTAAGTGGTAGACGGCATTGAATTTGCTCGTTATATGTTAAAGGTATTGAAGGATAGAGAAGAGAATATTTCTCAAGCTCTATCCAACGGTGCAGCACAGGACTGGGAGCAGTACAAATCTTTGGTAGGCGAAATACGGGGCGTTGCCTTTGCCAGAGAAGAAATTAGAGCCCTGCTGGAGAAAAACGCTGACGATGTCGAAGACCTTATATCTTCCTGAACATGTCGCGCAGAAAAGGAAAGCTGAAAAGGAGGCAGAGAAATCGTCTTCAGAAGCTAAAAGCGCGTATATACCCGCCGATGAAAGGGTCTTAGATCCTTCTCTCTTAGATCAACCATTAGTTGAAAGATTACCTCAACCCACAGGGTGGCGCATCTTAGTTATGCCATACCAGGGTAAGGCACAAACTGGTGGAGGATTGTTTATTCCAGAAGAAGTTCGTGAACGAGAAGCTATAGCAACTGTTGTTGCTTATGTAATGCGTCTTGGACCACTAGCCTATCAGGATCCAAGTAAGTTTGGCCCTGGCGCAGAACCGTGGTGCAAGGAAGGTCAATGGGTTTGCATTGGTCGCTATGCAGGATCTCGTTTTAAAATAGAAGGTGGTGAAGTTCGTATCATTAATGATGACGAAGTGATTGCTACCATACTAGAACCAGATGACGTTAAACATATTTAGGAGAGAAAAATGAGTGATGAAGACGTAAAAATAAAACAAGCTGGGGATGAGGAAGAAGAACTCGTTGTTGAGGTTGTTGAAGATAAATCTGAAGAGAAGGTTGAGGATAAATCTGAAGACAAAGTTGAGGTTGTTGAAGAGAAGGTTGAAGAACCTTCTGATGAATTAGAAACGTACAGTAAGAATGTACAGAACAGGATTAAAAAACAAACGGCTAAATATCACCAAGAAAAACGTGATAAAGAAGAAGCTCAAAGATTGGCTGAGACGTTGTTGCAAGAAAACAACAACTTAAAAGCTCAAAACAAACAACTTGATAGTGGTTATTTAAATCAATACGGAGCTAAAGTTGAGGCTCAAATGAATGCTGCTAGACAAGCTTACAAAGAGGCGTATGAGTCTGGAGATTCAGATGCGGTAGTTAAAGCACAAGAATTTTTAAGTCGTGCTACTATAGACTCTGATCGATATAATGTTGCAAAACAACGTGCTGACCAACGATTATCTGTTGAACAGGCACAACCAGAACAGGGTCAACAGGCTCCAGTACAGCAGCAACAAGCAGCACCTCCGCCTCCTCAAGAAGATCCCAAGGCACGGAGTTGGGCAGAAAAGAACACTTGGTTTGGTCAAGATGAGGTCATGACTTATGCCGCATTTGGTATACATCGTAAAATGGTTGAAGAAGAAGGGTTTGACCCCATGAGCGATGAGTACTATAATGAAGTAGATCGCAGACTGTTGTCGGAGTTTCCGACAAAGCTCGGCGTTAAGAAAACGGGAGGAAGTACCCAGGTCGCACCCGCTGGTTCTTCCGCATCTCGCAGTACTAAAAAGGGGCGCAGGACCGTGACGCTAACACCATCACAAGTTGCGATGGCAAAAAAGCTTAATGTACCTCTGGAAGAATACGCAAAGTATGTAAAGGATTAAGAACATGGCAGAAGCAAGAGCACCACGATCAACCGAAACGCGAGAAAAAGAAACGCGCAGAAAACCCTGGGCACCACCCAGCCGTCTAGATGCCCCAGAACCCCCAGCGGGTTATGTGCATCGTTGGATACGAACAGCAATGCGAGGAGAGGATGACAAGACAAATGTTCATGCTAAACTTCGTGAAGGATGGGAACCCGTCCGCGCTGATGAGCATCCAGGTTACGAAGCTCCTACTATCGAAGATGGTAAATATGAAGGAGTTATTGGTAACGGTGGCTTGATGTTGTGTCGCATACCTATCGAAACAGCCAATGAAAGAAACGAGTATTACGGGACCCGAACCCGCGAAGCAATGGCGGCAGTCGATCAGGATTTAATGAAGGAACAAAATCCTTTGATGCCTATTCATCAGAGTAGGCAAAGTCGTGTAACTTTCGGGCGGGGAAAAACCTCTACCGAATAATTAATGAGGTGCTATAATGGCAAATTCAAATGGGTCCTTCGGTCTTAGACCGATAGGAAAAATTGGTCAATCGACCAACTCCACTGGGATGACTGAGTATCGCATTGCCTCTGACAACTCTAACCCTATATATCAGGGCATGGCGGTTATTCCGTTAGCGGCTGGTGTTATTGACGATCTACAAGCTGCGGCTGGTGGTAACGTCTCTATAGTTGGTGTTTTCGGCGGTTGTGAGTATGTCTCATCTACTACTGGAGAAACAATATGGTCGAACTATTGGCCTGGTTCTGGCGCGGATTCTAATTATCCTGTCAAAGCCTTCTTGTACGATGATCCAAATCAGTTGTTTACAATCGCTACATCTAATGTCGTGGCGGGTCAAAACACAGAAGCGGAAGTTCGTACATCTGTATTCGCAAATATTGCTTTTGCAACAGGTAACAGTGGTTCTACTACTACTGGTATATCTTCTGCAACAGCGGATTTGAATACAGTTGCAACCACCAACACATTGGCGTTGAGAATCATGGGCATCCAAGAAGATCCTGATAATTCTGACTTCACTGCTGCTGGTATCCCACTAATCGTTAGAATCAACAACCACTTCAATGCGCCTACTGGCTCCATTGTTGCGGCTACTGTTTCTACAACTGGCGTATAAGGAGATTAGGATATGGCTATATCACGCGCACAACTAGCGAAAGAGCTAGAGCCTGGTCTCAATGCCCTATTTGGCATGGAGTACGGCAGGTACGAAAATCAGCACGCAGAAATATACACTACTGAGTCTTCAGACAGAGCGTTTGAAGAAGAAGTAATGCTTTCTGGATTTGGTGCCGCTCCGAATAAATCGGAAGGTTCCGCTGTAAACTTCGATGATGCTAACGAAGCATTCACTGCTCGTTACAACAACGAAACAATAGCATTGGCTTTCTCAATCACGGAAGAAGCTATCGAGGACAATCTTTATGATCGTCTCGGAAGCCGATACACCCGTGCTCTTGCGAGATCAATGGCCCACACAAAGCAAGTTAAAGCTGCTGCTATATTGAACAATGCGTTCACTGGTGGAGCTTCTGCTGGAGGAGATGGAGTTGCACTTTGTTCAACTGCACACCCTCTTACAAACGGTGGGACATTATCAAATACACCAGCTACTGCTTCTGATCTAAACGAAACTTCTTTGGAAGATGCGTTAATCAGTATTGCTGGGTATGTTGATGAGCGAGGACTAAAAGTAGCTCTTCGAGGTATGAAGTTAATTCTACCACGTCAGCTTCAGTTCATCGCAGAACGTATCATGGTATCTAATCTTCGGGTTGGCACTGCTGATAACGACACTAACGCAATCAAATCAATGGGAATGGTTCCTGACGGATATACCGTTAACGATTTCCTAAGTGATCCAGATGCGTGGTGGGTTAAAACAGATGCTCCTAGAGGGTTTATCCATTTCGAGCGTACTCCAATGGCTACAAACATGGAGGCCGACTTCGATACAGGCAACATGAGATACAAGGCTCGGGAGCGTTACAGCTTCGGATTCTCTGATCCACGTTGCGTTTTCGGTTCGCCAGGAGCGTAATCGGAACTATGAAGAGAATAGAGAGGGCGGCTTATTTAGTCGCCCTCTTTTTGTTTAAGAAAGGAGACTGACAATGAAAGTTGTAAATTGGATCGCTAAAAGACTTACTGAACCATCTAGCTATGCTGCGATTGGTGTAGGGGTCATAGGTGTTGGGATGATCATGGGTATGGGTGAATTAATGTTCATCGGTGTTGCTTGTGCCATCTTAGGACTTATTCTTGCAGAAGAGGCTAAAAACTGCGACTGCGACAAATAAATGAGGGAAGGGTCAAGTATTAACGCTTGACCCTTTCTTTTTCCTTTTAATTGATGTAATCTGTAGTCACCTTGACAGTCGCATGGTGCGGCTGACATTTGCCTAGACAAGGAGATTGACATGGCTAACACAACATTTACAGGACCAGTCCGTTCCGAAAACGGATTTAAAGTAGTATCCAAAAACGCTACAACAGGTGCAATCACTGATACCGCAGTTATTGCTTCAACAGGTATTGTTACCAACAAATATGTAAAACACGTTGGTTTTGCAACAGGTGTTACAGTTAACACTACAGCGGGTGATAGCCCAGCTATAGGTGAGTTCACACAACCAGCAAACACAATAATCACTGACATTAAAATATTTTGTGACACTTCTCCAGTTATTGGAACAGGTGACATTGGATACGAAGTTGGTACGTCTTCTTCTGGTGCACAAATTGTTGCGGCTCAAACAGATGAGATTCTTGATGGCGGTACAACCGTTGTTGCTCACAACGTAACTGTAACTAGTTTGGTTCTTCAGACACAAGATGGTACAACTGCACCAGCTTCTGTTCAATACACAGACACCGAAAGAACTATTTACTGCAACATCACTAATACAGTTGATGCGACAACAGCAGGATCGTTCACGTTCATTATTGAGTACGTTCAAATTGCGTAACCATTAATTTAGGTAGGGGGAAACCCCTACCACTTTTATAAAGGAGAATAATATGGCAGGTTCAGACGTACAATCCACGTTTATTGAATCAGCGGCGGCGGATCCAAATGGAATTTCAGCAAGTGCAGCGGTTGGAAACAACGCTAATTTGGTTATAGGCGGAGCTTTAGCCAGTGGTGGTGCCGTTACTTTCGATAGCCCAAGGAATGTAACGATTACTTCTGCGGGTAACGATAGTGGAATATCCTTTACCGTTACTGGAACGGATGTAGACGGCGCGGCTCAAACAGAAAGTATTACAGGAGCGAATGCGGATACAGCAACAGGATCAAGCACTTTTGCAACAGTCACTCAAATTGCGGCAGTAGGTAATCCTGCGGGTAATGTTGAGGCTGGTTCAGGAACAGCGGTCAAAGCTATTATCTTTGATGGAAGATGTCGATTAAAAGGTATTTATTTGGTAAGCACTGCAACAGGTGGAACAATTTCTTTTAGAAATACATCAATAACAGGAACGGCTCTTTTACAGTATCAAACTCCTGCGGGTGTAGGCTCAGAGTATCCAGATGTTCCAGATAATGGGATGTTGTTTACAGATGGAGCGTATATAACATATAGTTCTGTTCATTCAACTTCTGCAACAATCTTCTACGCTTAGAGGTTCCTATGGCTGATAATATGCCTAAAAGAAATAAAAAGAATTTCCGACCAACTAAGAGTGGTGCGGGGATGACTGAGAAAGGCGTGAAAGCCTACAGAAGAAAAAACCCTGGTTCTAAATTAAAGACTGCGGTTACTGGCAAAGTTAAGAAGGGTAGTAAAGCAGCAAAAAGGCGTAAGTCATATTGCGCTCGATCTGCGGGTCAAATGAAAAAGTTTCCGAAGGCGGCTAAAGATCCTAACAGTCGGCTTCGGCAAGCTAGAAAAAGATGGAGATGCTAATGGGTTCTCAAGTTAAATTGCTCTTTATTGCGGCTGGTATTACAACTGTCTTAGGTGTTTCAGGAGCATGGTCTACTTGGGTAACGCGCACATTAATAAATGTAGATAAGAACACAGAAGTAATGAATGTTAAGTTAGATGCTAATCATAGTATGTTAGCGATGATTATGAAAAATCTTTCTATAGAGAGGGTAACCTATGGCTACGTCAGGGACTAGAAACTTCGATCTCAGCATTGCGGAGATCATTGAAGAAGCGTATGAGCGGTGTGGTTTAGAAGTTAGAACTGGTTATGACGCAGAGACAGCTAGAAGATCTCTTAATTTAATGTTTGCTGATTGGTCAAACAGAGGGGTTAATCTTTGGACAGTACGTTCTGCTACTCAAGCTTTAACACAAGGTACTTCGGCTTACACTTTGAACAAGCACACTATTGATATCTTACAAATAGTTCTTAACCGGGATGGAACAGATTACGAAATGGATAGAATTAGTCGAGATAATTACGCCACTATTCCTGATAAAACCACTCAGGGAAGACCTAGTCAGTATTATTTCGCTCGTTCAATCTCACCCGTTATAAATGTTTGGGCTACTCCAGAAAACTCAACAGATACTCTTACATATTATTACATTCAACAAATGGAAGATGCCGATTATTTGTATAACAATGTTGAAGCTCCTTTACGGTTCTATCCTTGTATGGTTGCGGGACTTGCGTATTACATGGCTATGAAACGTGCTCCTGATAGATTGCAAATATTAAAATCTGTTTACGAAGAAGAATTTGCTAGAGCTTCTGACATGGATCAAGACTTCTTAGATCTTCCTCTAAGACCGAGTGGTAGTTATTTGAGGGCTAATTAATGGCTTACGCAAGTGGTAAAAGAGCTTGGGGTATATCAGATAGATCTGGATGGAGATATCGTCTAAACACTATGAGGACAGAATGGAATGGATCTAAAGTTGGACCAGATGAATGGGAAGAAAAACAACCTCAATTAAGTCCTCCTCCCGTTTCCCCAGACCCTCAAGCATTAAGAGATCCTAGGCCTCAATCAAATTTAGCAGCAGAAAGAGTTATACAATATGGGTGGAATCCTGTAGGTATGGCAAGTAATGATGGATTAACTCCTAATGATCTTCCTGGGACAGGAGAAATAGGAACGGTAACGGTGGTAACAACATGAGTTTTACATATGCAGAATTAAAAACGGCGATACAACAATATGCGGATAATACGGAAACAACATTCGTTGCTAACCTTCCTACTTTCATTAAGACAGTAGAAGAACGAATTTTAAAATCAGTTGACTTAGAAACATTTAGAAAAAATGTAACAGGTACTATACAACAAAACAGTCAGTATCTTGCTGTTCCTTCTGATTATTTAGCGTCTTTTAGTTTATCGGCTAGGTATGCTGGAGCCGAGGCTGTTTCTGGAATTAAACCTAAGACGTTCTTACTTCAAAAAGATGTGAACTATATTCAAACATACACACCCGATCCGACTGACACAACGGCAAGTCGTTTACAAGTTGGATTCCCTGCTTATTATGCTTATTTCGATGAGAATAATTTTATAGTTGCTCCTGTTCCAGATGCTGATTACACGATGGAACTTCATTACTTTTATAGACCTCAAAGTTTAACGGCGGTTGGTGACAATAACACAACCTGGTTAAGCGAAAATGCTCCGAATGCAATGTTATTTGGAAGTTTAGTTGAGGCTACTGTCTATATGAAGGGGGAACCAGACATAATGCAAATGTACAATGAGAGGTTCTCAGAATCCATTGCTCGATTAAAAGACTATGCAGAAGCGAGAGAAAACTCTGATGCTTACCGAAGAGGATTACCCGAAAGACGCAGAACATGAAAATAGCTATTGTTGGGTTAGGTGGGAGCTATTCCGATTATATAGCTGCACGGATACGTTCAGAAAAGTTTGATGAAATATGGGGAATAAACTGCGTTGGTGGCATCATTCATGTAGACAAGACTATAATGATGGATCCAGTGTCCCGGTTTTTAGATACGGAAGATGCAGGATCACAAACAGAAATAGCTAGACACTTTTTAAGAACAAATACTAAACCTATTATTACATGTGAAATGGATGAAAGGGTGAAACATTTACATCCTTATCCTCTTGAAGAAGTTGTTAAAGAATTAAAAATTTGTTATTTTAATAACACCGTTCCGTATGCAATAGCATACGCTATATGGGTTGGAGCAACGCACCTTTGTTTATATGGTTTAGATTACACCTATAAGAATGTCAGTATGGCAGAGGCAGGCAGAGCATGTACCGAGTTTTGGTGCGCTATTGCTACGACAAAAGGGATAAAGATAGAAGTTGCACATAACTCAGGTCTTTTAGATACAAATGTACCAGAGAACGAAAAACTATATGGCTATCACAGATTAGATGACCCTTTGGTGCAATCACAAGAAAATGGTGGCTTGTTAATAACCAAACAATCTAACATAGAACCACCCGAACCAATGGATCAAGATCCTGTGGTGTTTGGAAGACATGATCTACAATATGTAAATGGGAGAGAATATAAAAATGTTTAGCGTTAATACTAATACTATTGTTGGTCAGGTCGGTGTTGCAACGTCTGACAACGGTGGCTTGTCTACGGAACAAATTTCTGAATTAGCTGTTAATAAAATAGTTTCTATTTCTGAAAATGCACCCGAACCAATTAAGCAACAAGCAGAAGCTTTTGTAGAAAATGTACGAAATGTCGTGCATTATCATATTGAGTTGGCTAGACGTGAGGAACGTGCTACTATATGTCATAAGGTAAGAGAGGTAGGTCAACCAGACCTAGCAGATGCTATAAGGAGAATATGAAATGGCAATAACACAAGCGATGTGTACTTCGTTTAAAACAGAGCTTTTAACAGCTACACATAATTTCGCTACTAATGGAAATGCTTTTAAGTTAGCGTTATATGCTATTGGTGGCGGTGGAAAATCTAGTACTACAGCTACATTAGGTGCTGCATCTACAGCTTACGTTACGACTGGGGAAGTAGCAAATAGTGGTTCGTATACTGCAGGAGGTGGCACTCTTACTAAGGTTGCTCCAACTTCAAGCGGAACTACGGCATTTACAGATTTTGCTGATATAACTTTCACTACAGCAACTATTACGGCTAGAGGTGCTTTAATTTATAACGATACAAATAGTGACAAAGCTGTTTGTGTATTAGATTTCGGAGGGAATAAATCGTCTTCTTCTGGAAGTTTTACAATTCAATTCCCAACAGCAGATGCTTCTAACGCTATTATCCGTATAGCTTAACGAGGTAACTCATGGCTATTATAACAGGTTGGGGTCGTGGTAATTGGGGTCAAGGGCCCTGGGGTCGAGCTATACCTGTTGTTATTACTAGTGCGGCTGGTGCAACAGGCGCAGTAGGATCTGTAAGTCTTGTAACAAGTGCTGTAGTTCAACCAACAGGAGTTTCTGCGACAGGCGCAGTAGGAACGGTTCTTGCGGCGGGTGGAGCAGTTGTTACAGAAACAGGATTAACAGGAACTATTGGTTTTGGTGACGAACAAGTTGTTGGAACCGCAGTAGTAAGTCCACCTGGGGTTTCTGCTACAAGTGCACTTGGCAATGAATCGGTTTCAGGTTCGGCTGTTGCCTTGCCTCCAACTCAATTACCTATAACAGGACAAGTTGGAGAAGTTACTGTCTCATTAAGTATGACTGTCTTCCCAACGGGTGTAGTAGGCACTGGAGAAATTGGTGAAGAAAATGTGTGGGGGATAATTATCCCTTCACAAGACCCTAGTTGGAGTGCTATAAGTATCACACAGAATCCTAGTTGGAGTAGTACAACTCCTTCACAAGACCCCAGTTGGACAAAAATAGCGGCATAAGGAACATATAAAATGGCTAGTACCTATGTAAATAATCTTAGACTTAATGAGATGGCGACTGGAGATGGTGCGGGTACATGGGGTACCACAACAAATCTTAATTTAGAATTAATCGGTCAAGCTCTAGGTTGGGGAACAAGAGCAATTGCTAACGCCTCAACAGATAATATTACAATAGCTGATGGTGCGTCAGACGCAGATCGGTCTATGGCACTTAAACTTACTGGTGGTGGGCAAGCGTGTACAGTAACACTTTTGCCAAACACGTCTTCTAAAGTTTGGATCATGGAGAATGCAACAAGCTATACTTTAACTTTCACACAAGGAAGTGGTGCTAATGTTGCTATCTTAGCGGGTGAAACTAAAATTATTGCGACTGACGGAGGTGGCTCTAGTGCAGTGGTTTATGATCTCTTAACAGATGTTAATTTAGCAGGGACAACAAAAACTGCGGTTCTTACAAACGCAGGTCTTCTTACAACTGCTACACTTACCAATCAAGGTCTTCTTACAAACCAAGGGGATGCGGATTTTAGTGATGATGTAACTCTTAAATCAGACTCAGCGGTTCTTGGTTTTGGTGCAGATACGGATACGACTTTAACACACACAGATGGCACAGGGTTAACTCTTAACAGCACTAATAAGTTATGTTTTAATGATGCAAGTCAGTTTGTTCAAGGTTCAAGTGCCACGGTTCTTTCTCTTGGAGCTACAGACGAGATTGATCTTACGGCTACAGCCATTGATATAAACGGTACTGCGGACATTAGTGGTGCTCTTACAAATGCGACAGCAGCGGTTAAAGTTGCAGGGTTAGAAACAATATATGTACCCGCTGGAGCCATGTATCCAACCACAACAAATGGGTGTTCTGATTTAACACAAGTTGAATTATCAAACGGCCCAGAGCTATCCGTTTTAGATTTTGCGGCGGACGCAGATGACTTCGCGCAGTTCTCTGTAATCTTCCCTAAGTCGTGGAACGAAGGTACAGTTACTTTTCAAGCGTTCTTTACTGTAACAGGTACAAACACGGGTACAGTAGCTTGGGGATTATCTGGAGTTTCAATAGCCGATAATGTAAGCAACAACACAGCCTTTGGTACAAACGTAGTTGCAACGGCGAAATCGCATAGCGGGACATCAAATGATTTAGACGTTTCAGCAGTTAGCGGTGCAGTTACTATTGCAAGTGCGGCGGCGGACACGTTTACTTACTTTCAAATTATGAGAGATGTATCTGCGGATTCACAAACAGGAACAGCACGTCTACAAGGTATAAAATTATTCTTTACCACTGATGCTAAGAATGACTCATAGGGAGCGTTAGATGACTGGTTTTGGTTATAACGTAAATGGTTTTGGAGCAGATTATACTAGGGTGGAGTACTATGAGGCCACTGGCGGAACTATAACTACTGATGGTGATTATAAGTACCATACTTTTACAGGGTCAGGAACATTTACTATTAGCGTTGCGGGTAATTCTGCGGGTGGTACTATTGATTATATGGTGACGGCTGGTGGCGGCGGTTCTGGTATTGACAACTCTGGCGGTGGCGGCGCGGGTGGTATGGTTCGTGTAACAGGTGCTACTAAATCTGCGGCGGCTTATTCTATTGTGATTGGTGCAGGCGGTGCTGGTGCAATAAACGATGACTCTGGTACAGGTTCGCAAGGGGCAAACTCTACGGGATTAGGGTCAACAGCAACTGGCGGAGGACACGGTTCTAATTGGAATAGTGGCGCAGGTGGTGACGGTGGTTCGGGTGGTGGTTCCGCTTTTAGTAATAATAATCCAGGGGATGGTGTTTCTGGACAAGGTAATGACGGTGGTACGGCGGCTAATGATGGGCAACCGGGTGGCGGCGGTGGAGCAGGAGAAGCAGGAAACACGGATCGTCAAAGTGACGGCGGTGATGGTGTAGAATGGTTAGACGGCACTTTTTATGCAGGCGGTGGCGGTGCTGGTGCGGAAGGATTAGCGTACACGCCCTCTGGAGGTGATGGCGGCGGTGGTACGGGTACTAATGCAAGAGACACATATGGTAGTTCTACGGACGGTACTGCAAATACTGGCGGTGGAGCTGGAGGGGTACGGTTGAACCGAGGTAACAATGGTCGAAGCGGCGGCTCTGGAATAGTTATAATCAGATATAAATATCAGAATTAGGAATTGAATGGCACATTTTGCAAAAATAGAAGACAACTTAGTGACGCAAGTAATTGTTGTTGATAATAGTGATATTCTTGATGAGTCAAACAATGAATCAGAAGCATTGGGTATTAAAATATGTCAAGACTTGTTAGGTGGTACTTGGGTGCAAACATCTTACAACGGAAATATTCGTAAGAATTATGCGGGCATAGGCTATACTTATGACAGTTCTAGGGATGCTTTTATAGATCCTAGTCCTTATGCTTCTTGGGTATTAAATGAAACGACATGTAAGTATGAAGCTCCGATAGCGTACCCATCAGATGGAAAACACTACAAGTGGAACGAAGAAACAACTAATTGGGTTGAAAATTAAACTTTGATGGAGAGACTTAATGCCCATACAGAAACTGCAATATAGACCTGGTGTTAACAGAGATGTAACTTCCTACACCAATGAAGGTGGTTGGATTGATAGCGACAAGGTGCGCTTTAGATTGGGCTTTCCCGAAAAAATAGGTGGGTGGGTAAAAAGAACTGCAAACACTTATTTAGGTTCGGCTAGAAGTTTATTTCCTTGGACAGCACTAGATGGTTCTAAGTTCATAGCCGTTGGCACCTCTTCAAAATATTATATCGTACAAGGGGATGACTTTAATGACATCACTCCAATAAGACAAACTACTACTGGAGAAGCAACTTTTTCAGTTGCTAATGGTGCTACGGTAGCTACCGTGACTGACACCTCACATGGTGCTAATGTTGGAGATTTCGTTACATTTAGCGATGCGGCCTCTTTAGGGGGAAATGTTACAGCCGCAGTATTGAATCAAGAATACGAAATAGCTAGTGTTCCTACTGTTAATACCTTTACAATTAACCTCTCTGTTACAGGCAACGCTAGTGATACAGGCAATGGCGGGGGCAGTACCGTTGCAGCATTTCAAATAGATTGCGGACTAGACACACAAGTGGGTGGCACTGGTTGGGGTGCGGGTACATGGCAAAGAGGCACATGGGGATCGTCTTTTGGCACAGGAGTTGCTACTGAATTATCTCTTTGGAACGAAGACAATTTTGGAGAAGATCTATTACTTAATTTAAGAGACGGGGGCGTGTACTATTGGGATAAAAGTGGCGGACTTGCTGCAAGAGCAGTAAACTTGGTGGATGTAGACAACGCTAACAACGCTCCCACGATTGCAAAACAAGTAATGGTTTCGGACAACTCTAGGCATATAATCGTTTTTGGAACGAATACAATTGGCACCACGACCCAAGATCCTTTGCTTATACGGTTTTCTAGCTCAGAATCTCTAACAGACTGGGCTCCTACACCAACCAACTCAGCGGGGGATTTAAGAATAGGTAGCGGATCAACTTTTATAACTGCGATAGAAACAAAACGTGAGATTGTAATTTTTACAGATAGCACTCTACATTCCATGCAGTTCTTGGGCGCACCGTTCTCGTTCGGTATTCAACCTTTGTCCACAGGCATAACAATCATGGGCCCTAACGCAGCGGTTGCTGTTGAGGATGCAGTCTTTTGGATGGGACAAGATTCTTTTTATCTTTACGAAGGTGGCACACAACAGCTCCCTTGCATGGTAAAAGAAAAAGTATTCTTTGATTTTAATTATTCTCAAAAAGACAAAGTATACGCGGCTCACAATGCAGAGTTTTCAGAAGTAACCTGGTATTATTGTTCTGACACTAACTCTGTAGCTAATGGTGGCACGGGACAAAACAACCTTTACGTTACCTACAACTATGCAGAAAAAGTTTGGTATTACGGTACTCTAAGTAGATCCGCGTTTATAGACAGAGGTACTTTTCAGTATCCCATTGGGGCAGAGAGTGGGTATTTATACGACCATGAAGTTGGATACGATGACGATGGTTCTGCGATGGTTGCGTCTATTGAAGCTAGTCCCAGAAGCATAGGAGAGGGAGAACGATTTGCTTTTGTCAGTAAAATTATTCCTGATATAACTTTCCAAGGTTCGACTGGTAGTTCTCCGAGTGTGGATATGACACTAAGTATGCAAGACTATCCTGGTAGTCCTTATGGACAGGCTGAGTCAGACACAGTTTCTTCCACCGCTATATCTACAACGACAGTGCCCTTTGAACAATTTACAACGAAAGCAGATATTCGATTAAGAGGTAGATCTTTTGCTTTTAAAATAGGATCAACGGCACTTGGAGTTAGATGGAGACTTGGTTCTCCAAGAATAGAATTACGTCAAGATGGTAGAAGATAATGGCAACAAACGTAACTCCTTTTCCTAGGCTCCCAACACCTTCGGGTGATATTGACCTAAGATACATGACGGATTTAACTCGAGCTTTAGAGTACTTCTTAGCTCAAGTACAAAACCCAGGTGATCTAAGGGCAACATCATTAACACTTACAAATGTTCAAGCTGATAACGATGTTGGATTAGAGGCTGGAACCTTGTATCAAGTAGATGGATTTGTTAAAATAGCTTTAGCTGACGTTGCTGCGTGTGCTGGATCAACAGGAACTGGATCAATAGGAACAGTAACAGTTGCTGTTTCGTAAAAAAACAGTTAAACTGTACAAGAAAAATAAAGGATGAAGTGTTATGGGTGTTTTCAAAGATCTACTTGGTTCAGGAATAGGTGCCATAATCGGGGGAATGGTAGGCGGTCCGATGGGAGCCAAGATAGGTGGCGCACTTGCAGGAGCCGCTCTTAATGAAGACAATAGGTTTGCAGGGGCACTTAGTGGTTTTGGTTTAGGATCTCTCGCACCAAGTGCCATGAACATGGCAGGAATGATGGGCGGTGGAGATCCAACTAAAACAAGTATGTTTTCTAAATTCTTTGACAATGCGGCGGTAGAAGACAAAGCAGCAGAGGCTGTTGGTGGCAATGTAGGTAGTTCAGCGGCAGCGGCTGGCGGTGGACAAGGATTATCTTCTTTGATGAGTTTGTTGGACGGTAAAGGTGGCGATCTCCTATTAGCCGCGCTCCTCGCTTCTGAGAAAAGAGGTGGGATAGACACACTAACACCTGAACAAAGATATACAATGAACACTGGAGAGAGAACAGATTACGTTGGACAACCTATCTATGGTGTGAAAGATGGAGGTATGATTGAAGGCCCTGGAACCGGGACAAGTGATTCCATACCCGCTATGATCTATCAAGATGGAGGCCCTGTCCAAGAAGCTCGTCTCTCGGACGGTGAATTTGTGATGACGGCAGATGCGGTAAGAGGTGCTGGAATGGGGGATCGAGCAAGAGGTGCTGCTGAAATGTATCGAATGATGAACAACTTAGAGGGGAGAGCGTAATGGTTGATGCAGCAGACGTAACCTATCTGAATCAAACACAAACTGTTTTACCTGAGTACCAAGAAAAGTTTTACAAAGACTTTCTTGCTTCTGTTTCGGAACAAGGAAAGAAAAATCTTTTAGAAAATGTTCCTCCTGCTAGGTTAGCTCAATTTACTCCCGCTCAACTTCAAGCACTTAGACTTGGTATTGAAAATGTTGGTTCGTATCAAGACATGATGACGAAAGGTGCGGAGACTTTAAACCAAGGTATCGGTGTCTATGGAGATGCGCTTGGTGCATATGGAAAAGGTGTTGATGCTTTAGGTGGAACTACAGGTGCATTTGATCCAACATCATACGAAGCTTTTATGAATCCTTATACGCAAGAGGTTATTGATACTACGACTGCGGATATAAACAGACAAGCCGATATGCGAAGAAACCAACTTACTTCTCAAGCTGTAGGACAAGGAGCTTTTGGTGGATCAAGAGGAGCTCTTCAACAATCAGAACTCTCAAGAAACACCGCAGATCAAATAGCGAGAACAGGTGCAGGACTTAGGAAGTCTGGATTTGATACCGCAATGGGTAATGCTATGAATGCATTTTCCGATCAGATGAAACGTGGACAGAACGCGGCACAGATATTTGGATCTTTAGGACAAGGCATTGGAGGCATTGGTGCGGGTCTAGGTACAATGGGCGTTCGACAAGGAGCGATGGGTGAAGCTGCGCAAGCCGCTGGAACTCGAGACGTGAATGCATTGTTTAATCTTGGATCTTTAGAACAAGGACAGATTCAAGCTGGATATGATTTAGAAAGACAGAACGCTCTTGAAACTGCGGCTGAACCTTTCCGCAGACTCGGCTTTATGTCTGACATGTTTAGAGGTGTACCAACCTCGCAAGGAACTATGACATCGTCTTCTCAACCCAGTCCTAGTCCATACTCTACATTCTTAGGTACAGCAATGGGATTAGGTGGATTACGAGATGCAAGTGGACAGTCTTTATTGGGCGGAATTATGAACTCTAGCGGAGCATAGAAATGAACAGTGTATATGACAGACCTTTGTTTGCGAATAGAAAACAGAAGAGACGAGATGCTCGAACCAAGCTTCTTAATATGGGTGGCATTGTAGCGTCTAGCCCAGAACTTATGCAAGCAGTGAACCAAGCTCCTCGGTCCATGAACCAGGGTGGTTATGTTGCGGGTTATGAAAACGGTGGTTTACTTGGAAACAATATAGCTAATACGTTTAATCCAATGCAAGCTATCTTAGAGAGGTTTTTAGGTGCACAAGGCTTAGGTACTCCAAAAAATGAAGTAATTCAACAACGTAAGGACGACTTTGAAGAGTTAAAGAATAAAGGGTTTCTAGACTTAATTGTAAGTGATTTACCTGGTGCGGGAGGCGTAGACGTTTCTAAAGACGCAGGAACTGTAACAACAGATAACAGTGCAACAAATGACGGTGCAACAGATAACGATGCTAATAGGACTAAAGAAGTAGACGCACGTCAAGCAGAGCTTCTTGCTGAAACACGTCAAAAATTAGCTGACGCAGAATTGTTGTTAAAA
>Ga0208303_1000361_pt1 | contig 18603 bp, 23 predicted proteins | sample CB_VirMetaG_2_FD_184537 | JGI IMG/M metagenome (GOLD analysis project Ga0208303, IMG submission 184537) | Freshwater to marine saline gradient viral communities from Chesapeake Bay - CB_1504_2 Viral MetaG (SPAdes) (version 4) | ecosystem: Environmental > Aquatic > Marine > Coastal | place: USA... | reverse complement strand
CTATGTTTATTACTCTAGGCTCATTAAGATTATCTGTCCAGTAAAGCAAGCCTTCTAATATATTAACACCTGTAATAAGGTTTAACTTATTAAAGTTTAATACACCATTTACATCAACTAGTATGGGGGCCACAATACCTGTGGTTTGGTCGAACTCAACAATAGCGCTTGTTGGATTTACACCGTCAGGGTCGGTAGCTAAAAACCAATATATTTTTTCATTTTGTGAATCTTTAGCAACCCCTATGCAGGCGGGCGTTTGCTGTAGTCCAAAATTAGTTCCCCAAAACACATCTGGCCCAGTGCTTCTTAAGTTCTTTATAGTGTTACCAAGTATATTTTCTACGGCGCCTACATCAGATCCTTCAGATGTACTTACCTGAATATTCTGGGCATCGCGATATTGTCCGTTAGGTACCAACCTTTCATCAAGGTCTTTGTTCATTTTGCCCTGGATAAATGTATGCTGTAGCTTAGCCATATATTAGTGTTTAATCCACTTGGATTGGTTTCTCATTACTTGCGCTAATTCCGATATCTTAAGATTAGACATGCGCAATTTAGCGTTGCGCTTAGCGGCGACCATTTCTTTTTTAAATCTTGCTACTTGGTACTCAGGGGTGTTAGCTCTTGTTCCTAAAATTGCGTGAGTAATGTATTTATACACCGCTTCTTCAGCAAATTTGTGTACACGCATTTCTTCTTCTGTGCCCAAGCCATCACTGATGTACTTTAAAGTAAGAATCTTATTAACTAGGTTAGAACTAAAATGCATGATACCTTTAAGCTGATCTATGTAAAATACACCATTAGACTGTGCTTGTTCTGGCTCTAAGCCGTAACGTCTACCATATCTGTATAGATTAAACAAATCTCCTTGAGTAAGGTTGTTTAAGTCGTTACTGTTTGGATTAGGCTGGTAATAGTTAGCATTAAAACGCTTTAGTGTTTCAGACTGGTCAGCCTGCACAATATTACCGTCGTTATCAAATGTGTATTCAAAATCATTATCCTGAGCAATAGCTTCTGGATTACTTGTGTTGCGAGTTGGGTAGATAATTCTTTCAATGCCTTGCTGATCCGTCCACGATAGCCTTACGTAATTTACGTAGTCTTGTGGTAAAATCATATATAACGCGGGTGGCACTTCTATCTCATATGCTTTTTGAGAAGGCAGCGTATCAAAGCTAAACTCTTGAATAGCACGTTGTGCGTGAAAAGCTACGTCAGTACGTTTAATCTTGCTTATAATTTTATCTTCGCCTACATAGGCAATCATAAAGTTATTCACCATATCCTTAAGACTGACAAACTGGTAATCACCGTAATTTTCATCGCCACTATCCCATACGCCGTCAGGACCTAGGTAGTAAGCTTCGTTAGTTTGATTTAATAATGCCATCTATTAAGATTTTTCTTGTTGAGTATTCTGAGCTTCCATGCCTGCTGCGATTTGATACATTTGCAGTTCTCTAGTAGATATACCAGCGAGCTCTAATATTTTAATAACTAATTCAGTTTCTTCTGAACCATGTAATTCAAAGTCGGTTGAAGTTGAAGAGTTGTATTGTGCTTCTCCCAATACCGTGTTGTATCCCCAAACAGCAGTAGCAGGCTTTTTAATATAGTTACACGTTACGCCTGTAGTTAATTCAGCAGTGCCATATACTTTGTAGCCAGCTGCACTTGAAACAAATATTGGCCTAGTGTTATTAGGTTTTGTTAATGGCGCCTGATTTATGTATAAGAATTCGTTTTGGTTAATGCGTTCTACTTCTATACTATTATATATAATTGTACCTATCCTGTACAAATTAGCTGGCGGTGTCCAGTAATTAGCAGCATAGGTCATAGGCGCGGTAACCTCAAAGATATTTATTTTTTCGTTTAGAAGAGTGAGCATGTCGGAGAACTCCGTATCATTACCATGCATACGACCAAATTGATTGATGTCGTAAAAGTATTGCTCAAATAAATCCATCTGCGCTTGATTGGCAAATAGATTAAATTCCTGAGGCGTAACATACCCTCGTTGCTCTTTATTGAGTATACTTAATACTCGTTGATAAACAGTGTCTACGCTTACGCTCATAATTTTTATTGTTGATTAAAGTGGAGACCACAACAGCAGCCTCCACTTATTTGACTTATAGTCGTTTTTCAATCACATTCAACACTTCCATTCCTTCATCTGTTTTGAAGTATGCAGCAAGTGCTGAATAAGGGTGCTCATCAAAGGGAACCGTCATAATTTTACGATCAGTTTCTCCGTACATAAATGTTCTATGATCACTGGATAGCCTTAAGATGCCTTGCTCTGTAGCTTTAATCCCAATGTTTCTTAATTGTACGTTGTCGTCATTAGCCAGTTCTAAGAACAGTCTAGGTTGTTTACGTGCAAATATAAGTAAATCTCTTTTAAGTTCCTTAGAGGACAGCTCAGATACCTTAGAGCCGCTTTGAACGCGCAAAATACCTTCAGCTAAATCGACATCCATGTCTCTCGCCGTATTTAAAGCATCCATTTCTAATTCAATCCAGTCAATCTCGTATTCCGCAATTGTTTCTGGTTTGTATTCTGTTATTATGCCGGACAAAATAAACGGATGGACAGCTAGAAACTTTTGCATAGCAACTTGTTCTTTGGGTACTCTCAGTATCCCGTTTCTTAAAACAATTCTGCCAAGCGTTACTGTTCCTACTTGCTCGTCAACAAACGGTGATCTTTGGTTTGTTGCATACCGTATTTCTCTAGCGTAACCTTGTTCTTTATCGAAGTATAGTAAAGGGCTTTTAGCAGAATGCATTGTTGGTACTGTAAATACCAAAGGCTGTTTGCCGCTTGCTAATTCATATAAGCGATCTTTAGAAACCCATTCTTCTGCTTCCTTTATTTTATTTTGTGCTTGCGGTTGTATTGTAGCTAGAATTTCTGGTTCTGCTTCTACATATGTTTCAACCTTTGCTTTTGGTGCGACTTTTTTAGCCGCGGGTGTTTTAGCTGTTGCCATGATATAATATAATTAAATAGTAAAAGGTAATAACTACCCCCATCACAATGACAGAGGTAGCTTTCCCAAAAAATGTTAACGCTTATGCGTTAGTTGTTTTCTTCAACAACACGAAGTTGTTAGCAGCTTGAGTACAGATAGTGCGCTCAGAAAGGAAGTGTACGTTCATTTCATCAACATCACTAGTGTAGTTACCACCAACTGAACCAGTAACCCAAGACTTCATACGACGATCATCAGCTTCAGAAGCACGGTAACGTACGTGTAAGAACGGACGTGATATGTTCTGACCTAATTGTTGGTCATATACAGTAGAAGTACCTGCTGGTACGATAACACCTTCGATGTCACCGATAGATCCACGAGTTGTAGAATCATTCAAGTATTTCCAATCTGTTTTGTAGAAGTCATAAGAACCACGACGGAATCCAGAGAAACCTAAGTTCAAAGCCATATCTTCAGAATTGTCGAATACCCCGTAAGAAGTACCACCAGCTCCGTAAGAATTTTGAGCAGCAAGCATATTGTCAATAGCCAAAGAAGTTGCACGATCTAAGAACATCATGTTCTCTTCAATTGCTCCTTGCTTATCAAGCTCAGAAAGGATAGCGTCAAACTCAGCAAGCCCAACACCATTTGCTGCACCAAAGTTAGAGTTGTTGTAAACCAATCCACGCTCCTCTAGTGAAGAGAATAAACCTTGTGTACCAGCAATAACCTGACCGCCATTAGCAACTGGAGCATTGAAAGTACTTTGAGCTTTTTCAGATTCAACCATAGACATTTCTAGGTAATCCTCAAAACGTAGACGAGACTCGTGCTCAGACTTTAAATACCACATGTAGCCACTAGTACCCATTTCAGTCGTAACTTCAACCCAACCGATCTGAGCAGTGTCAGAGCCGTTAACATTGTACTTATCACGTAGGATAATTGGCTGGTTAGAGAAAGTAGTGAAAGAAGCATCAAGCGAGTTACCTGCATCTTTAGAGCCTTTACCATATTCAGAACCGAATACGAATAGACTTAAATCAGCAGAATCAACAGCAATACCAGCAGGAGCAAGTCCAGCAGCAGTGTCATAAGCTTTAAAAGTAACTGTTTGAACAGTGGCTGAAGTATTTGCTACCTCTGTAACAAACGCTTTAAAAGTAGTGATAGCTCCGGCCGCAAGGCTTTGGCTAACTACTAAAGTCATTCCCGGTCCGATTAAAGAAGGAAGTGCAGCAGTTTGGGTAATTTCCAATGTGCTTGTTGAAGCAAGCTTAACATCATCATACGCGATGTGCAGACGACCTTGTTCAGACCAAACTACTTGATCAGAAGCCATAGGCATCTCAGCGCCCACCATACGTAGGAAACCACCAATAGTTCTGTTTCCGTAACGCTCTACTTCTTTTTCGTAGACCTCAGGAAGGAACTGTTGTGTAAAATCCATCTGATTGACGGGAATGTAATTGTCACCAAACAAGCCTTTAACCGGGCGTGGAGTTAGGTGATTTAAATTTGCCAATGTACTTGGCGAGGTTGCAAAAGCCATAATTTTATTTTTTATGGATTATTATTTTTTGAATTTCACTTTGAGCTTAGAACTACTAGTGTTATCACCAACCGCACGTATTTTCCATCCATTAGAAGTCGTTACCTCTTCGTGAACCCCTCTCGGATTCATGTTAACGTTCTTTGTACGGGCCATACTATCTTTTATAGCGTCGGCTTTCCCTTGCTCATAAAAGTGTTGCGCGACTTTATCGGCGTTCATTGCTGTGAACAACGATTTATGGTAACCCTTAGCATCTGACATTTCCCCTTTTTCGTCCAAGAACTTCTTGATAAAGTTATTAATGTCACCTTGAGTTTCCTTAACCTTGCCAGTGTCGTTAACTTTGAAGCGATACTTCTTGTCTCCAACTTCGTAATCAAACCCTTGAAAACTTTCGTTGAACACTTTCGCGCTTTCGCGTTTAAACCTACTGGTTTGTTGTTCTGCAATCTTAGCAGATTCTTCACTCTCTTTTGTATAGCGATTGAAAAATTCTACCGCTTTTTGCTGTTCAGGGTTTAACCTAGAGCCAGCCTTAATTTCATCGTAATATTTAGACTTAAGACCGTCTAAATGATTTTTAGCTTCTGATATCGCTTGCTTACGTTCTAATTTCTTTAAACGTACTTCGCGTTCATCGTCAAGCTCTTCGTCATAAGAAAATTTATCATTCAATAAGAAGTCAATATCTTCTCTGTCGTAAGCTTTGTATTTTGTTTCGTAATATTCACGAAGTAATTGATCTTCGTTTAATGACGAATAGTCTGTATTTAACTTAACATAGTCTTCTAATGTCCCGCCTGTCTCATCCATAAAGTCAACAACTTTTTGAATGTTATCTGGTAAATCAACACCTTCGTTAAGAGATTCAACAATAGCTTCAGTTAAATCGCTCTGTAGCTTTTCAGCTTCAACTTCAATTTCTTCATCTATAATTTCTTGTAGCATTGATCCTGTTGCTACCTCTTGTGCAGGTTCTGCTTCTTGAACAGGCTGCTCTTCCGCAACGTCTTCTACTGGTGCTTCTTCTACAATCGCAGGCTCTTCTTGTACGGGTGCTTCCTCAGCTATTGGTTCCCGTGTTGCGTTAGGCCTTAGGTCTAGTTTGATAGTACCGTCTTCATCGACGCCTACTACCGGTTCGTTTTGTTCACTCATGATAAGATATTATAAAATTATTATTACTATAATTACCTAGGTTCAAAGGTACCTAAGCCAAACCCGCCGCCAAGTATATCGTTTCCAGAGGATTCGAAGTTCTTAGGTGGTGAATCATTTTTTCTTTGATCTATAAGCTCGCTTTGTTGCGTAGCTTGTAGTTTTGTTCTATTGTCTTTACGATCTTCTTTTTGGGTCTCTTTAGACTTTTGACTTTCAGTTTCCAATCCCTTAATCTGCATGTTGTATTGGAACTCTAATGCCATCAATTCTTTCTTAGCAGCAATCTCAGCTTGCATCTTCTGCGCATCTAATTGAGACTTCATTTGCTCTAGCTGCATTTTGCCCTGCATACTTACTTGTTCCTTTTGCATTTCAGCTTGCGCAACAGCTTGTTGAGCTTGTGCGTTTGCTTGTGCCTGGGCTTGTATATTTTCTTGCTGCATTTGCTGATCGCGTTCCTGCTTTTGTTTTCTACGCAGTTTTAATAGCTGATTAGCAAGCTTAAGGTTTTTGACCTCCCTAATATCGATAGCGTCGGACAAGTCGATTAGACCCGCCGACAATGCTGTCTGTATATTGTTCTCAAGCATTCCTTTCTCTTCGTCATCAGGCGTTAGCTCGATAAAGATTCCAAAGTCATATAAATACAATTCTTTTAGCTCTTCTAGTGTAGCTACATTAAATCCACCGATTTTTTGTATAAAGGCTTCTCTAGCGGGGCTGTACTCTAGTATGTCTGATATTCTCAATGATAAAGATTCAGCTATATCAGCTGTAAGGAATAAACCAGCATCTAATATATGTCTTGTTGCTGTATTTGAGTTTGCTGCCGCAAGCTTCTGCACACCAACTAATGCTCTTGCATCTGGTGATGATCCGTCGCGAGCTTCATTTAATCCCGTTACATCACGTATCATTTGTAGATAGTAGTTGTACGTTTGAATTAATGTTTGAAGCTTCTGACCACCTGCTCCTGTTTGTAAAGGCTGAATAGGCACCTTGCCTGGATTCATATCACCTTCCTGTGTAAATGATCTACCAATAACAGAACCTGTTTGGAAGAACATATTCAAAGCTTCTTGAGGGTTATAGTTTGTACCGTTACCCAAATCAATTTCAGCAAGTCCATCGGCATCCATATAAACACCATCAGGCATCATCTTAGATAACACCTGTTGCATTTTTAAATGTGTAAGCTGTACCATATCAGCAAAACCAGTACAACGGCTTACAATCGATTCTATGCGGCCCTTGTACATTCTAGGTGCTACAATACTGTAATTCATTTTTACTTTATTGTAATCGCTCTTAGAACGCATCATGTTTTTAGCCATGCCCCATTCTAATAATGTACTCGTGCCTAATATCATTGCACCTTCATAAAGCACTTCTAATGAGCGTGATGCTTTAGCGAAACCTTCAGAGTCTTCTGGTGGATTAAACTGGTCGTCTCTTAACAAGACTTTTTCACCGCCTGATAGTGTTTCTTTAATCTTGTAAACCTCATTCATGTAGGTCTTATAATTAAAGTAAAGCACCTGCACGGTATTACCATCGTAAGTACGTTGGTTGTTACCGAACTGATTTGCGGAGCTTGTAAGATTGTAAGAACCCTCTGACTTTATTTTGTCTAAGTCTGATTGTGTAAGATGTGGATACTGCTTTTTTAATTCGTTAAGGGGTATGCTTTTGACCTCACCTACATAGTATATATCCTCAAAATATGGTGATTCAGTATATGAATATACCAGGTTAACTGGATCAACGTACTCTACTAATACTCCTTCTGCTTCAGAAAAAGTGTTTTTAATAGCGCCTAATCCAATAGTCGTTAAATCGTAGTATACTCTTCTTTTTGTTAAATCAAACTTATTACCGTCAAATAAAGTATTGATAGCTACTTCTTCTGCAATTTCAATGCCCTGCTTATAGCTAAGCTGCATATGCAACTCAAGCTCTTCTTTAGAGCCAGGTAAGGCTAAAGGATCGTTTTCGTATAGATTAATACCAAAAGCCTCTTCTGCAAAATCATTTATTTCTTTCGTTTGCAAGTCACGAATAATTGAATCCATGTACTTAGTACGCTTATTAACCCCGTACGGGTCTTGCGAGTATGCTTTAATATCAAAAGAACGATCAGCAATACCATTAACAACAATGTCTACAAATTTCGATAATATAGGAACAGGCTTCCAATCTAAATTAAGATAAGACAAATCGCCGTTAATAGACATTTCATCTTTATATTTCTGAACTGGTTGCTCACCCCTTGCGTATAATCGCAAAGCGTGGAAGGTGTCTTGATTACTTGTGAATCTAACACTTCCTTGGCTACCATCAAACCATTCATTTTGAATAGCTCGACCAACTTGAATGCCATATGCTTCTGACATTTTCTCTTGGTCACTAGCAACCTGGCTCGGGAAAAAACTATTTACAACTGATTCAGCCATATTGTTATTTTATTATTTTCGATATTTCTCCATCTTGCTTGTATTTCGCAATGTTGAGATTTAATTTAGGTCTTTGTAATGTAGCATTCGGTCTATACATATCTTTGTGGCAAGCCATAATAGCTAAACCAGAGCTGATAGCAGCATCAAATTTAGTTCTGTTGTTAATATCAAATTTAGACCAATCGCTAAGCGTTTCATTGAAATACATGCTTCCATATGTCCCATCTTGTTTTAAGCCTATATACTTGTCTATGTACATTTCGATGGCTGCAGCGTGAGCTTGCTTAATATCTTCACTAGAGTTTGGTATACCACCAATTTCTTTCTCAGTTACGGAAAGTTTGTTCCATAATCTGTCAGGTCTGTTCATCGAATAACCCCTGTATCCTCTACGCTTAAAGTAGTATAACAGTCGTGGCTTGTTATTCTCAGCAAGTATTGGCATTCCGTAAAAAACGCACGCCATGAGTACGTCTTCGAAAAATATCTCAGCAGTCTGAGGCCTAGCTACGTATTCTAAAAAGAATGTGCTAGGTGGCGCATCTTCCATGCTGAACTTAGTCAGTCCATGCAGTGCACCTTTAGAGCCTTTGCCATCAGTAGTACCTGAAATGTCGTAGCTATCACAACCAAAAGCACCCATGTGCTCGTTGCCTGGGTATCTTACACCATTTTTGATAGTTGATCTGTTTTGTACATCCGCGTTAGGTATCCAAGATACTTTAAAACGCCCTTGAGGACTTGGCATAAACACTACTTTAGTGTCCTTTACTCCTGATACCCACTGAAAATTACCGGTGGTTATAACATTAGTATTACGCAAGTCGTCGTTATAATCAATCTGTTCGTAGATTTTTGCTAGATTAAATATACTATTTTTAGTCTCATCTCTAAATGCGTGCTCTGTTGTACGCGGAAACTGTCTGTAGTATTCATTCAAAGCGTCTTGATCGCCTTTAAGACCATCAACTTCGTTTTCCCAGTAATCTATAACACCAGTATCAATAGTGTCTCCAAACGGATCTAATATGGTATCATCTTCTGGTGTGCTAAATACAGGTTGCCCATGTTGATCAATGAAACCTTCGTAGTTCCATTCCATCGGTATAAATAAACTGTATAAGCCGGATTTGGTTTGTCCGTTATTATTTCTTTTTGTTACGTCAGAATCGTTGTATAACTTCTTGAAGTTCTCTCCACCTTTGTCCAACGCATTTGAGGTAGACCCCATCATACATTTACCTATGATACGGCTACCTAATCGCAAACACGTCTTAGTAACGCGCCAGTTGTTTAATATGTTATCTGGTCTTTCCCACTTACCACTTTCATCATGTACTAAAAGCTTTAGCTTTTCACCATCATAAGAGTTATCACCGGTATTTTTCCAATCAATTGTGGTATCAAGACCTTCCATTTCTACGCGGATGTCTTTTGCTTGCATCGATTTTCTAGTTAGCTTAGAAGCAGGAACCCTATATGCCAGTTCAGTCTTCGGTCTATCCATACCATCTTGTATAGGCTTGAAGAAAAACGGGTAGTTAAGGGATATCGGTACAACCTTATCGGTAAACATTTTCTTAGCATCAGATCCAGACTTGGATAAGATACCGAATCTTGCATCACTTGATATGGTTGCAAGGTTGACGGTTTCTCCCGATGCCATAAATGAGAATCCACTCCGTCTATTCTTGAGGTAGCACATTCCGTAAGCTCTTGTATCTGCTTTAACGGCTTCCCAGAAGATATAGAATATCCTATTGGCTTCTCTGTAATCGGGATTACCGACATCGATCTTGCTCCACTGCAGGTACATGTAATGAGTGCCAGTAATAAAAGTTGGCTTGCCGTTGTTATAAAACCAATAACCGTTCTCACGCCTGTTGAATTCTTCATCTATATAACCTTCCCATTGTGCTTTAAACTCATCTGGATATGTTTGCCAATCAAATATACTCTTAATGTTTTTAAGCGCGTTAGGGTAGTCTTGAACCACCCATTTATCCGCTCCTTTGCTTAAGTTTTTAGGCTCAGGCGGTAAACCAATTACTAAACCTTGTATATCAATGATCTCCCCGACTTGGCCTGTCTTGCTTATAACAATAAGATCTTGCTCTTTGTTATAACCATACTTCCACTTCTTGCCTTTGTTTAGACGATGCAGCGTGGTATGCTTTATAGGTTCTACGGTTTTTACTAAGTTCTGTTCGTACATTACCTAGAGCGTTTTTCAGCAAACCCAGAAAACGCTTCTTTTTTATCTTCTTTAGGTTTGTTATCCAGTACTCTTTGTTCCTCTTCAATTCTTGTTAAAATTTCAAAGGCATCAAATATCGCAAGCTTTTTAGTTGCTGCTGCATTCTTTAATCTATCAGCTGATATATCATCACCTGAATCGACTATCTTTTCGCCAGCAACCTTAATGAGTTCCTCAACTGCTTTATGCCCAGCCAGGATTATACTCCTCTTCGTCTCCTTGATATTCATACTCGACTGTTATTTTATTCGTAGGCACACGATATAGTCGTTGTCCCCCAATATTAAATTCGTATTCCATACCTGGTACAAAACCAACTAGCGCGCCACTTTCAAAGTCTTCGCTAGCGTATTTAATTATTCCTACCGCTTCCACTTCTTTATGTAAAGAAAATTGTTTTTTGTTCGCTATAGGCTGTATAAAACAATAACCAGGTAAAGCATTCCATTTGCCATTTCTTTTATAAGCATACACCTGTTCAGGGTATACGAAGAACATGTCTTCTTTATAAAACGACTTGCTATCTTTTTCTTTACCACGAACGTCTCTAAATCTTCTAAAGACATTATGGTGTACTATTATCTCATCGCCAGCTTCTATTATGCCATCGGTTATCTTAGGCACACTGTTTACTATTCCAAATCTATTGGTATAATGATGGTTTTGTACTTCTGTATTTAATAGCAATTTCTTGCCATCTATTATTTTCTCACTAGTAGATCGCCCATTCTTTGGGCTAACTATAAAGTTGTAAACGCTTTGCATCACCACTTAAGATCGTATTCGATCGATATTGCCATGTTCTTATTAAAATCTTTCCAAGGCATTAACAGATCGCCCTTTTGAATATATACGGAGTACTTGTCTTCTTCCTCGAGTATATTGACTATGGTATGACCACCATACACTTCCTGTCCAACAGAATAGTGCATGGCGTCATTTTTATAGTCCTTCCCAATACTAATCTTCCTTATTACCTGCATCTGCTGGCGCGATAGTACCGTCTTTCAAATCAATCTGAATATCTCCGTAGGTCTCAGTGAGTTCTTTTTGGTATTCTGATAATTCGTTTTTAGCTCCCGCTAATTGGTGTAATAGGTCATGCTTCTGTGCTTCGTAACCACCGATAGTAGTTTGAAGTTGATTCATTCCACCTACCATTTCCTGCAATTTTTTTAGCTCGCTTGCTGTAATTGCTTCTACTTTTGCGTCTTCCACTTTTTTCATCTTTTTTTGGTTTAATATAATTTAATTATCTTATTATAATATTACTCAATTTACCTGATATCTAAGGCTATATGGGATCTATTAACATTTCCATCTACGGCGTGCTGCGCAGATTCTTTTATCAGGGGTGCTAGAACAGTCAATATTATGCATATTCATCTGTCCTTTTGATCTAGCGCAGTAAGATGTACGTCTCTTGCCACCACCAGGCTGGGGTGCTTTTAAGTTACCACCAGTTTCTTTGTTGTATGCTGACCTACCTGCGGCTGTCATTCCAGCACCTTCTTTGGCACTTAAAAAATGACGACCTTTTCCTTTGGTAGTTTTCTTTAGCTTATTAAACGGAGAGGTTGGTTGAGTGTAAGGCATACTAGCATTTACATTTACCAGAACATCCACATCCACCACCCATTTTCTTAGCAGGAGACACTTCGCCTACATTAAGAATTGGTTGCTGGACTCTGCCTGCTTTAATAGCCGCTTGAACGCGTGCTGTGATTGGCTTATTCATATCTTTATTATTTTGATTTAGCTTTTTGTGTTATAGGCATAGCCTTAGCGGGGCTAGTGAGATTACCACTATATCCATCAGCAAAGTAAGCATCACCTCCGTAGAAATTTTTCTTCATTTTCATAGGGCTCTCTTCACCACCTACGCCTTGTCTAGGACCTTGCCCTGATTTTTCTTGGAAGCCACGAGCGTTTTGCTTTGCTGATATAGCGTCTAATTCTCTAGCTTGTTCTTTGAATGATTTTCTCATAGTAGTATTAAGTGAATTGGGGTGGGCGACATAAAATGAATAAATGGTAGCGAAATCCTTTTCCTGCACGCCCAGTGTAGCCCCGTTATTTTTTATATGCCTCTTTCTCCCATTCGAAATTAGGATCGCCTTCGTTCATAGTTAGCCTTTGATATACCCTTGCTGGTGATCTTGTATCTTTTTTCCACGTGACCGTGTTTTCATCATACTGTAATCTGCCTGCCGCCATCTGATCTAGATGCACCTTCTCATGCTCAACAGCATCTCGTGTTTGTTTTGTAGACAAACCTTTTTGAACAAATATAGTTCCATCTCTATTTGCCTCTGCCATAACGCCACCTTCAAGATCTTTCTTAAAGACTGGTGTGTCATGGGTGGATGTATCTTTATCGATACCGAATAGAGTGCTCTTATCTTTGAGTTGGAACATTGTTTACAGCTTCTTTAATGTTAATAGGCTTTTTACCCGCAGCATCAATTGTTACTTCCTGCATCACAGGTAGCCTGCCAATACTGTTTTTTGCCTTTTGCGTTATAGGTATACTATTCATCTATTTTTATCTTTTATCATATCGTCTATAGCTTTATTGTAAACCTTATCCGTATATGTTTTGTTCTTATAGAACTTACTAGCTTCTGTTGTAGGTAGGTCCTCGTATCCTAGCATTATGTTGTACATGCGCGTAATCAACCTCTTCGTTTTCTGTGAAGTCTTAAATACACTATACTTAATAGTTGTTCTATTACGATTTCTCCATACTTCTATCCACCCTTCGCGTCTGAGCCTCTCCCACCGGTCTTTATCCCAAGAGTAGGTGTAAGTACCATTAATAAAATCATCGCGTGTAAACCTGTCTTTACAATCTAGATATATCAGCAATTCAATATCAGCATCGGTTATTTCATAAGTTTTGCAAGCCCATTTGCGAATTAATCTATAATACTTTAACAGATTCATTTCACGAAGGTCTTCAGGTGTTATTCTCATTCTACAAGAACAACATCTTGAGCGGTAATAACATGGTACAATTCATCGCCCCATTCTATACCGTGACCAGCATGCTTATCATATTTTATAATATCACCAGTGAAAACACCTACAACTAAATGTCCGCAGCTTACCACCTCTGCCTTTAAGTACCTAACGTCACTATTTTGTTGCTCAGTAAGTTCAAGGCCAGCAACCGTTTTAGCTGCCTCCTTGATTTTCTTTATTACTATATAATAATTAATTGCTTTCATTGAGGCGCATATTTGAGATTATACAATCAGCTGACATAATAGTTGTGGCTACACTTATAGCGTTTTTAAGCGCTGTCTTTGTAACTAGCACTGGATCAATAATACCAGCTTCAATCATATCAACTCTTTCCCCAGTGATAGCATTAATGCCTTCACCTTTTTTAACAATAGGCTCGGTTACTTTAATGTTTGCGTTCTCCATTATAATATTAAACGGTGAACGAATAGCTGTAAGCAAAGACTTGTACCCAGGTCCTTTTGATTTTATATTCTGTGATGCGTATAATAAAGCAATGCCCCCACCCGGTACAATGCCTTCTTTTAGAGCAGCTTGCGTAGCGTAAATCGCGTCTTCAACACGGTCTTTCTTTTCTTTTAGCTCAACTCTTGAATCAGCACCTACGTGGATGATACCTACTTTACCAGTAAGCATCGATAAACGTTGCTCTAATTTATTTTTAATGTAACCGTTTGTTTCTTCGGATACTTTTTTTCTTACGTCTTCAATGCGCTCACTCAATGTTTGAGGATCAACATCTACTTGTAATATAGTGTTCTTGTTATTTGTTACTGCCTTAGTTACTTCGCCTAATACTTCAGGGTCAATTAAATCTAAGTCGTCACCAAGCTCTTCGTTAATAACCGTTGCTCCTGTGAGCATAGCTAAGTCATCTAATGTATCTGCTTTCGTATTTCCAAAACCAGGTATGTCTACAATGTTAACTTTAATGTTTCCTTTAACTTTATTAGCCACGAGTGTTTGATACGCTTGTTGTTCTACATCTGCTATTATTAAAAGACTCCTGCTGGTCTTCACAACGTGTTCTAGGACACTTTGTATCTTCCTAATACTAGATATAGAAGAAGAGACAATAAGCACGTAAGGATTGTCTAAAACAGCAACACCTTTATCACGATCTGTAATGAGGTGTGGTGATTTTAAACCAGAATCAAATTGGGTACCTTCAACAAAATCAACGTAAGTTTCATTTGTTTCAGATTCTTCCATCAATACGACACCATCTTTTCCAACACGGTCAAAAGCTTCGCCAATCTTTTCTCCAAGCTCTTTGTCATTGTTACAGCTAATGTAAGCAACTTGCTGTAGCATGTCACCCTCAACCGGTAAACTGGTATCATCAAGATGAACCATAATTTCTTTAGCACAGCTTTCAATGCCTGCTTTAATCTCTCTAATTTCGCTTTCATTAGTTTCTTTTGTAAACTCTTGTAGTAAAGCATGAGCGAGGACGGTAGCTGTAGTGGTACCATCCCCTGCTTCACGCACAGTGTTTCTAGCAGCTTCTTTTACAAGTGTAGCTCCTATATTTTCGACCGGGTCATGTAAGACTACTGATTCTGCAACCGTTACACCGTCTTTTGTTATCACCGGTCGGCCTAGAGCATCTTCGTATATCACGCATTTACCTGAAGCACCTAAGGTGGACTTCACTGCGTTAGTCAACTTATCGACACCGGCCATTATTTTTTCGTTGGCTTCTTTGCCAAATGTAAGATCTTTAACGATCTCACTAGGGTTGTTAAATTCCATTTAATTAAATTTGATTAAATTGTTTTTAAAATGTTTTAACTACTACTGGTCCTTTGGATAATTCCACTTTTTTAGCATAGTGTAAGATTGAACTATCAATAGCAGATTCGGCTGCTTCAATGCTCTCCCTTCGCGTTACATCTTTCCATTCTTCACCGACAGCATTTATTTCTGTCTGAAAGAATCCGTTTGGTAGTTGGACAATACGCCAGTTTTTCTTATTGGCGGCTAATTCCCAGAACTCTATAAGCTCCTTTGTTGGCTCCTGGTTTGAATAGGAGGTTGTTTGGTAATAAAAAGTCATTTTGGTTTTTTGTTTTTGGTTGTTTTATACCTATTATTCTATAATTACTTACGCATAAGCTTTGTTAAGTCTTTAGTCTTATCGGTTGAACCCATAGATGAACCGAACCAATAACCGTAAACATCTCCTAAAGTACGCAAGAAGAAACCACTAAACGTAGTTATCAATCCCTTCTGTACTTCAGATAGATTTTTCCAGTCTAAATAGTCTGTGAACACTGCTGTAGCCAATCCTAACGCAATAACTAATGTTACATATGTTAGTATGTCAGGTGTAACCTTATTCTTTCCTAAATCACGCGCAGCGCGACGGTCTTCAATCTCCTGTTCGTAAGCCTTTTCTATGAAAGCTTTCTTTTCCTCAGGGGTTTCTATAAACTTGTCAGCGATGCCCACTGCTTTGTCTATAAGCGAAGTACCGCCACCAGTCAGCAAGTTAAGTAGCTTACTCACCGCCGCCTATTTGCATTGTAATAGATGTTGGAGTTATAAGTAAATCAATTGCTGATTGTATACTCGCTTCCAAAGCTGTTACTTGTTCAGCACCCATAGATGCTTCAACCCATGCAGTTACTTCTGCGTTAGTTACATCCTCAATAGGTATGAAGTTTGTGATGTCACTTGTATCGATCATTTCTGTACCGATATTTGTAACCGAGTAAGCGTTACCTGCTGGATCAAGCTGATCAGATGTTCCTGTTAATCTCCAGTGTACATTGTACACCACATCCGTGTTTGCTCCCTCTGTAGGGTAAACGTCTACTGTTTTGCAATCCCATGTGTAAATTGTTGCCATTGTTGTTTTTGTTTATTTATTTATTGATGTTTATTTTAATTTAAGCACAGCTGTTTACGCCTTCTATATATGTGTCTGGCCCGTTCTGAACCAGCAATAAAGCGTATTGAGTAGTGGTGCCTGCTATTTGGTAAGTATACCAAAGGTTAAAGCCAGGACCAGGTTGGTAAGGGTTGGTTAATTGAGAGTCTGACCAAAGTGTTTCGCCTACCGAAGGCGTTGCTGATGGCCCGCTTTTATATACCAGATTAATAACCTCAAGCCCACAACCTTCTTCACTTTCAGGAGAACCCTCCTCTGATATGTTACCACTTTCAACACATGAAACTACGCTCTCAACAATTCCGGTAGGACTGATATTATAAGCAGCTCCGCAGGTTGGTGAATGCCACCAATTACTACCACCGTTAAAAGGATTAGTTTTCGCAGCATCAGAATATACAGTAGTGGTTACCGTAGGACACGCGTAAGCGCCACCTGTTCCGTGGTATAGTGTAAGATTGTCTGGTCCTTCGCTAGCACACGATGCACCAGAGCTTGATGTACCGCTATTGATTAAGGCAAAGAAGTCTGACGCTGCGGCATCTTGGTCATATCCATACCACTCATTCATCGCGTGTGGTGTAGAAGTGTTTGGTTTAGACGGACTTGATGTGTTTAATGCTGGAAAATTATTTAGACCACCACCGTTAATTAAATCTGTCATTAAGATAGGGTTACTAATCGTACCGCTACCGTAAGTGTTGTATAACCTTTCTTGAGCTATACCCAGCATTGTCAATGTGCCTGTGCTTGGAACCGCCATTTATTTTAATTGTTTTTTAAGGTCTTCCACTTCTTTAGTAAGCTCTTTAATAGCTTCAACTAATACGCCGACAATATTACCGTAAGCAACAGAGTACATACCCTGCTCATCTTGATGTACAACTTCTGGTAATACTTCTAATACCTCTTGTGCTATAACACCAATCTCACGTTTCTCTTCACCTATCTTGTTGTAGTTAACACCTCGCATTGCTTTGACTTTGTCAAGAGCATTAGGTATTGTCTCTACATTTTCTTTAACGCGTGCGTCTGAGTAAGCGATCACATTACCTGTTGCGCGGATAGTACCGCTGACATCAAGCGCGTATGATGGATCCGTTCTTTTGATACCTACATACTGAGATGCGTCTAGTATAAGCTTGTTACCTACCGCACCAATTTTGGGTATGGTAGATGTAGCGTTATCCAAGAATCCTACGTAAGAACCAGAGTCTGACGAAGCTGTTAGTATGCCGATGTCAGCAGTGCCACTAGAAACAGTTAGTTTGTAGCTAGGGCTATCTGTACCAATACCTACGTTGCCGCCTTGCTCTATCATCATAAGTGATGTATACACACTGTTAGCATCGTTTACGGCTCTAAATTGAATCCCTTCATATCCTGAAGCACCAATACCTCTTATTTCATAATTGCTTTTATCAGCAACACCAGATTTTACATTTAACCTAATAACAGGGTCAGTTGATGAAATTTCTAGTGGTGTGTAAGGACTAGTCGTCCCGATACCAACGTTACCTGCTGAGGTAATACGCATTCTTTCAGCGCCACCATTGGTTGACCAGAATCTTAAAGCTCCAGTTGAAACTCCGTTATCGTAATCTATTCTTCCGTTTGTTTGAGCTAAGATGATATCATCGCTGATCTTCATCTTGCCAACCACATCTAGCTTTTGTGCAGGACTAGTAGTACCAATACCAACGTTGCCACTGTTAGTAATGCGCATACGTTCAGTCTGACTTCCTACATTGGTAGTACTAGAATTAAATGTTATACCATTAAATCCATCAATACGTGTAAAACTACCAGGGAAGGTGATTCCAGCAGAGTCGCTAGCTGCTCCGTTATAAAGCTTATAAGAGCTTCCAATAGATATATTACCTTCTACAGTTAATTTATCCGATGGGTTCGTAGTGCCAATACCTACGTTACCACCCTGCTTCATACTAAGCCTTTCAGCTCCTCCTTGATAAATTGAAAACCTGTTTGTATTAAAATATCCAACATCTGAGAATAGACCTATGTAAAAGTTTTTTGATGTCTCACTACCTGTTTGACCAGATATATCCGATTCATCAAAAGTTGTTCCCGTGAAACCTAATGCCTGGTATTGGAAGCCATTAGCAGTAGAGTAGTATCCACCTATATTAGCAATAATTTTTTTATTAGTTCCAGGGGTAGCAGCATAACTTTCTCCAATTTGAAGTAAACTGTCTGGACTAGTAGTCCCGATCCCAACGTTACCACCACTG
>Ga0208303_1000359_pt1 | contig 18654 bp, 16 predicted proteins | sample CB_VirMetaG_2_FD_184537 | JGI IMG/M metagenome (GOLD analysis project Ga0208303, IMG submission 184537) | Freshwater to marine saline gradient viral communities from Chesapeake Bay - CB_1504_2 Viral MetaG (SPAdes) (version 4) | ecosystem: Environmental > Aquatic > Marine > Coastal | place: USA... | reverse complement strand
CAGGGGTAGGCTATATGTACGACCCTGTGCGAGATGCTTTTTATGCACCTCAACCTTACCCAAGCTGGACTCTTAATGAGGACACTTGCTATTGGGAGCCTCCAGTGCCTAGACCTGAAGGTATGGATTGGCATTGGAAAGAAGACACTACAGAGTGGGTAGACTATGTTTATTTTAATCCTGATAACAAACAACCTCATCCAAGTTGGACTTGGGACACGACAAATGGAGGATGGTATCCACCTACAATTAATTAATAGAATATGGCAACGACAAAAATAATTACCGAAGTAACCGACTTAAATGCTGCTAGTTCTACCAATGGATTAAAGATGCCTACTGGAACTGCTTACTCAGGAACGCCTACCGATGGTATGGTTCGTAATAATACTACCGGAAGCTCACAGGGTTCTGCTAGTACCATGCAACACTACAACGGAACAGAGTGGAAGGACTATGAAAATTCACCTCCCCCTGGTTATTTAGTTGAGTACTTAGTTGTCGCTGGAGGTGGTAGTGGTGCTGCAACCTCCGGAGGGGGTGGAGGAGCAGGTGGTTTGCGCACTTCCTACGGCAGTACTTCTGGAGGAGGTTCTCCCGCTGAAAGTTCATTGACATTAACTCCAGGCACTTCTTATACAATTACAATAGGTGCAGGTGGAACTACTCCTCCATCGGGAGGAAGTAGCGGAACTAAAGGCACTAATTCTTTGTTTGCTTCTATTGAATCTATCAGTGGTGGTGCAGGGGAATATTTTTTAACGCCACCTAATGCTCTTATGGATGGTGGTTCTGGAGGTGGTGGAAATTACAATCACGCAGGAGGTCTTGGAACATCAGGACAAGGATATAATGGAGGATTAGGCACAGGTTCTCCAGGGTATAACGGAGCAGGCGGTGGCGGCGCAAACCAAGTTGGAGGAACGTCTACAGGAACTAATGGAGGCAACGGAGGTAATGGGCTTGCGGTTTCCATAACAGGAACATCTACTTATTACGCAGGAGGCGGTGCTGGTGGATGGGATTCCCAAAGTGCAAGTGGAACATCAGGAACAGGTGGATTAGGTGGTGGAGGTAATGGAGCATTTAATAGTTCGCCTAACTACTCTTTAGTTAATGGAGATAATAATACTGGCGGTGGTGGCGGCGGAGGTTTTTACCAGCCACATACAAGAGGTGGTAACGGTGGTTCAGGTGTTGTAATACTTCGTATGCCAACAGCTAATTATAGTGACACAACTACAGGTTCTCCTGACGTAGACAATACAACAGTAACTGGAACAACAATTTTAACTTATACCGGAAGCGGAACTTATACAGCATAGACATGGCGCATTTTGCAAAACTTGACGATAAAAATTTTGTTACACAGGTAGTGGTTGTAAACAACGTAGTTCTTTATGATTCTCAGGGTAATGAGAGTGAACAATTAGGTATTGATTTTTGTAAGAGTTTATACGGTATAGATACTAATTGGATACAAACTTCTTATAATGGAAATTTTAGAAAACAATATGCAGGTCTTGGGTATTTTTATCATAAAAAACTTGATATTTTTGTTGCACCACAACCTTTTCAATCTTGGTCTATAGATGAGAATTTTGACTGGCAAGCTCCTACACCTTATCCGGCAGATGGTAAGTTATATGAATGGGATGAAGAGGCATTAACTTGGGATGAAATAATAATAGAATAAATGGCAATTACAAAAATAAATACACCCGAACTGTTTGACTTAGGTACTACTAATAGTTCTTTGCGATTGCCTAGTGGCGATACAGCATCACGCCCTTCTAATCCGAATAGAGGTGAGTGGAGATACAATACTGATGACAATTATGTTGAGTATTGGGATGGCAATGCGTGGTTTCAAATAGACTATGAAACGGTAGCTCCGACCTGTACTACAAATACTATAAACTATCCTACTGCGATTACAGCATACTATAAGATGGAAGATGCTACTGACCAGACTGGAAACTATAACGGTACAGCCACAAACGTTAACTTTAACGTAGCAGGTAAGTTTGGTAATGCAGGGGAGTTTAATGGGAGTAGCAGTTTTGTGGCATTACCATTTTTTAATTTTGTATCTGGTTCTTCAGCTAATTTTACAGCTTCTTTATGGTTCAACGTAACAGATATGAGTGGAGGTAATAACTTAATACAATTATCAGGCAGCTCAGCTACTAACAGTAGTTTTAATGTGCAACTTTTACCAAACGGAACACTTAGAATTGATAGTTATGGTGCTGCATACGCTTTTTCAGGATTACCAACTGTATCTACAAATAACTGGTATAATTTAGTATTAGTAAACGCAGGGGGGACTTGCACTCCTTACTTAAATGGTTCGGCAGGTAACGTATTAACACACAACATAAGTTTTTCAGGTAGCTATAGTAATTTAGGGGCAAGATATGTTTTGGGTAGTTTATATACCCCTGATATAACAACTGGTAAAATAGACCAAGTAAGAATATTCCCTTCAGCATTAACATCTGACCAGGTTACACAGCTTTACAATGAAGTACAATGTGCTCCTACTATTGTACCTGCAGATAATTTTACTGCTATAACATATACTGGTAATAGCGGTACTCAATCTACAAACTCTTTATTAAATCAAGTAGGTTCGGTAGATTTTCAACCTGATTTGGTTTGGTTGAAATCAAGAAGTGCTGCTTATAGTCATAGATTATTTGATTCAGTAAGAGGTGCTACTAAAAGATTGATTAGTAATTCTACAAGTGAAGAAACAACAGAAACTACAGAATTAACTTCATTTGATACAAATGGTTTTACAGTAGGTAATAATATAGGTGTTAATGAAAACACGCAAACCTACGTCGCTTGGTGTTGGAAAGCAGTAGACACCACAACAAATATACCAGCAAGTGGTAGTCAAGTAGCTGCAGATGTAAGGGCAAATACTGATGCAGGATTTAGTATTGTAAAATATACTTTTTCATCCCCATCAACGTCTCAAACTGTTCCTCACGGATTATCTTCTGCACCTGAAATGATTATCACTAAATGCACAAGCACTACAGGTGCTTGGTATACTTATCATAAAGACGTAGGTACAGGTAAATATTTGGTTTTAGATAGTACCGCTGCAGCAGCCACTTATGCTAATGGTTTTTCAACTGTTGACGCAACTGCTTGGCAGCAATATTTTCGTTCAGATGCACAATCTCACGTGGCTTATTGCTTCCATTCAGTAGATGGAATGTCTAAAATAGGTTCTTACGTTGGAACAGGAGCAGCAGGTAATACTATTGTTACAGGGTTTAGACCAGCTTTTGTGATGATAAAAGCATCAAGTGCTACAACTTACGGACATTGGATAATGTTTGATAATAGAAGAGATAGTGGCTCTGGATTTAATCCACTTTATGCAGATTTAAGTAATGCAGAAGGAGGTGGTTCTGGTAGTGATGTTGATTTTAATTCTAATGGTTTTACATTAAATCTTTCACCATTTTCAACTTTTAATGGTAACGGTGTTTCCTACATCTTTTTAGCAATAGCAGAAGAAGTATTTGTAGCTGATAATTTCTTTAATGACGATTCAACTGTAGCTACATACAAACTAGATGGGGATGCAGGAGATGATTCAGGTAATGGATATAATGGTGTTGCTACTAATGTAACTTATGCAGCAGGTAAATTTGATGAAGCTGCGGTGTTTAATGGGATTAATAGTTATGTTAAATTAAATTCTTTAACAACAAATAATACTTCAGATTATACTTTTTCTTTTTGGTGTAGGAATGTGGTCGCTCCTTCTTCTGGTTATAGTTTGTTTATTACGTCTACTGTTAATGATTACATTTATCTTGCGGTAAACCCATCGGGTCAGCTTATATATTATTTTGATAATTACTTAGACCCAGTATATCCAAGATATGCCCCTGTTCTTACAACAACAGGTGTTGATTTAAGTACTTCTGAATGGAAACACGTGGTTTTTAGAATAGAAATGTCTACTGGAGTTAAAATATACGTTAATAATATAGAAGTATTAAATTATGCACAGCCTTCAACATTAAGAAGAAGTGTGTCTGAAGGAACTTCTGCAGTAATTGGAGCTGCAGGACCACTAACAAGTGCTTTTTTAAACGGTGAAATAGACCAAGTAAGAATCTTTGATAGAGCATTAGACTCAGGAGAAGTTGAACAATTATACAACGAATAAACGTGGAAAATTTGAGAATATTCTTACTAAACGGAGCGGCTTTAATGCTAAGTAGTGTTAGCGCAATCAACCCTTACCTACAAACAGCTTCGCTCTGCTTAGCAATTATATATACTGTTATAAATATTTACAAAAGATTAAGTGATTAAATTGCAATACGTTCAGAATAATAGTTTATTAATAGACATTAATATAATATACGAAATAGTAGAAAATGAAAATAAGCGAACACGTAAGTTATAATGAAGCTATTTATTCAGACACAGCTTTAAGATTAAATATAAAAAATGAGCCTAACGATTATCAAATTTCTAATATGGTTGGTATCGCTAATCATGTTTTCGAGCCTCTTAGAGAATATGTTGGCGGCCCAATAAAAATAACGTCAATGTTCAGAAATGAAATTTTGAACCGAGCTATTGGGGGAGCAAAACGCTCGCAGCACATGGAAGGTCGTGCAATGGATTTAGACGATACTTTTGGACATAAAACCAATGCGGAAATGTATAAATTTATAAAAGAAAATCTAAACTTTGACCAACTTGTTTGGGAATTTGGTACTGACGAAAACCCTGATTGGATACACGTTTCTTATGTTTCTGATGAAGAAAACCGCAATAGATGCCTTAAAGCTGAAAGGGTAAACGGTAAAACAGTTTACAGCATTATATAGTAAGATGTTAAAACTATTATTCGTAATTTGCATATTGCTACCAACATTAAGCAAGATTGATACAGTAGATTTATGTTTAACAGAGTTTGTAAAAACTAATACAGCAGGAACAACGTTATGCCTGAAGGAAAAAAGAAATTTAGAGACACACAAGTTGGTCAGTTTTTATTAAGTAAGATACCTAATGTTGTAGCAAAGATTGCTGATGATACTGTTGTTGGCAATATTATAGAGGCTATTATAGGTGGTTCTGAAATGAGTGCTGGCGATAAAGCAGTAGCTTTAGAAAAACTTCGTATAGAAAGAGCAGAGATAGATGGTGTTACAAAACGTTGGGTCGCTGACAGCAAATCGCAAAGTTGGTTAGCAAGGAATGTTAGACCACTTACTTTAGCCACTCTTACAATTGCATATATAGCTGGATGGTTTTTAGGATTAGACACTTCAGATACTTCGGGTTTACTTACTTGGGTATTATGTGGATATTTTGGGGCGAGGACGGCAGATAAAATTGGTGTAAACTTTAAGAAATAATGGCACAAAAACAAACCTCCGTAAGTTACATAAAGCCTAAAGTTAGAAGGCCTGGGGTTCATTCAAAAACAAAGCAAAGCTCTGTCAAAGAAAGTAAGAACTATAAAAAAGCTTACAGGGGGCAGGGGAGATAATTTAAAATTCAATATAATGGATATTAGAAAAATATCAATTGGACCTGATTATAAATCTGGAGCTATGCACTATATAGTGGGTCAAGAAGTGTTAGATGGGAAATATTCTATTCATTTAATCAAACAAACAGAAGAAAACAATTCTATAAAAATATGGATTGAAAAAGAAGATGAAATATTTCTTTGGAAAGAATTTAACTCTTCAATGCCAACTTCTATTGAGTATAATATAAACATCTGATATATGGACAAAGAGCAATTATTAAGCAGGCTAAATGAGCTAGTAAAGAAAAAAAAGACAATAACAGATTTTATTGAGTCTTTAGAGGTTCAAGATGAAATCCATAACATAGAAATGCAGTTAAACAATGTAAAACCTAGCGACTCTTATATGGAGTGCGAGGGATGCGGCTCATGAAGTCTCCTTTTTATTTTATAGCAAAACCCTTAGAGGGCAAGAGGTATAACAATTCTAAAAACATAGAGGGATTAGATTTAATAACCAGCACTTCGGAGGAAAATCACATGGCTTCTAATAGAGAGGCTATTGTTGTTTCAACTCCCATTGGATATAAGGGAGAAATAAAGCCTGGAGATAGGATGCTTGTTCACCACAATGTTTTTAAGTTTTACAACGACATGAAGGGACATCAAAGAAGCGGCAAGAGTTTTTTTAAAGATGATTTATTCTTTATTGATAATGAGCAGTTTTTTATGTATAAGAATGAAAATGGATGGAACTGTCATGATAGATATTGCTTTGTAGAGCCTGTGAAAAAACAAGATTCTTTTTTATTTAAAAACTTTAAAGAAGAACCTTTGATTGGGCGTATTAAATATGTAAATAAATATTTATTGGATAAAGGAATTAAAAGCGGAGATATGATTGCTTTTAAACCTGAGAGTGAATACGAATTTAATGTAGATGGCGAGAAGCTATATAGGATGTACGACCATCAAATAACTATTGCATTATGACGTCTGAAGAATTAAAAATAAAAATCATTGAGTCCGGAAGAAAAGCCGTAGAGCAATTGATAAAGGTTGCTAAAGAAGATATTATAAAAACTGATATGCTCGATGATAACTTGGCTGCTGATAGGTTGAAGAACGCTGCTGCCACCAAAAAGTTAGCTATATTTGATGCGTTTGATATTTTAAATAAAATAGATTTAGAAGAAGAAAATATAAGAATATCAAATAATTCATCACATAAAACAGACACCAAACAAGGTTTTGCGGAAAGAAGGTCAAAATAGTATATATAGGGTAGCGGATAATTATATTCCAAAAACCATTTTGTCAAAGAATAATAAGGCAAAAAAATGGAGGTATGGTTATAACGAAAAATATGATGTTATTATCATATCTCGAACAGGACAAGTTGGTGAGGTCGTGGAGATTTCAGGGCTACACATAGCCCTCCCTTTGAGGCCTAACACTATGCAAAAAAGGGCTAAAAATTCTTCTGAGCAATATTGGGAAAGGAAAGAGCTACCTAAAGAGCTATCTAAAATATACTCTATATTTCAATGGAATGATATGTCCTCAATTTTTAAAGACAAATGGGTTGATTATATAGAGGATGAATTTGATAAAAGAGAATTAGGGCATTGGTTTATGAATAATGGCGTTCCTACATATATAACGGGAAGCCACTATATGTATTTGCAGTGGTCTAGTATTGATGTTGGTTTCCCAGATTTTAGAGAAGCTAATAGAATATTCTTTATTTTTTGGGAAGCTTGCAAGGCTGATGACAGATGTTTTGGAATGACTTATTTAAAGATAAGACGTTCTGGATTTTCTTTTATGGGTTCTTCGGAGTGTGTCAACACCGGGACACTTGCGAAAGATGCCCGAGTTGGAATATTGTCAAAAACAGGTGGGGATGCCAAAAAAATGTTTACAGATAAAGTCGTTCCAATAGCAAATAGATTGCCTTTCTTTTTTAAGCCAATACAAGACGGTATGGACAGGCCTAAAACCGAACTTGCTTTTAGAATACCGGCATCTAAGATTACTAAAAAAAATATGTATGATTCTATAAACGAAGAATTACTAGGTCTTGACACCACTATTGACTGGAAGAATACAGATGACAACTCTTATGATGGAGAAAAGCTTTTGTTGCTCGTGCATGATGAAAGCGGTAAGTGGATAAAACCAAATAATATTTTAAATAACTGGAGGGTGACTAAAACTTGTTTAAGACTAGGGAGTAGGATTATCGGAAAATGTATGATGGGCTCTACTTCTAACGCTTTAGACAAAGGGGGTGAGAATTTTAAAAAACTTTTTAATGATTCTAAAATTTCTACAAGAAATTCTAATGGTCAGACAAAAAGTGGACTATATAGCTTGTTTATTCCTATGGAGTGGAATATGGAGGGCTTTATTGATTTATACGGGCATCCTGTATTTAGAACTCCTAGTGAGAAAACAAGGGAAATATCTGGTGGATATGTAAGACAGGGCGCTATTGATTATTGGGAAGCAGAGGTGGATTCATTGAAATCTGATGCAGATGCTCTCAATGAGTTTTATAGACAGTTTCCTAGAACGGAATCTCACGCTTTTAGAGACGAGAGTAAACAATCAATATTTAACCTGACTAAAATTTATCAGCAAATAGACTACAACGACTCTTTGATAATGGACCATCATTTAAGTCGTGGTAATTTTAGATGGGAGAACGGAATAAAAGACACTAAAGTAATATTCAGTCCAGACAAAAAAGGAAGATTTTTAATAAGCTGGTTTCCCTCTAAGCCTTTACAGAATAGAGTGATTGAAAGGAACGGCCTTAAATATCCAGGAAACGAACACATGGGTGCATTTGGCTGTGATTCTTATGATATATCCGGAACTGTAGGGGGTGGGGGCTCGAACGGAGCTTTGCACGGACTAACTACGTTTAGCATGGAGGAGAGTCCTGCCAATGAGTTTTTCTTGCAATATGTCGCAAGGCCTCAAACGGCAGAGATATTTTTTGAAGAAGTTTTAATGGCTATTGTTTTTTATGGTATGCCAATACTTGTCGAAAACAACAAGCCAAGACTTTTATATCACTTGAAGAACAGGGGGTATCGTGGATATTCAATGAATAGGCCTGATAAACATATTTCCAAGTTATCAAAGACGGAAAAAGAATTGGGAGGAATACCTAATAGTTCGGAGGATATAAAGCAAGCTCACGCATCTGCAATAGAGTCTTATATTGAGAAGAATATTGGGATTGATTTTGAGGGTAAATATAGAAGTAGAGATGATATGGGTTCTATGTTATTTAATAGAACCTTAGAGGATTGGGCTAAGTTTGATATTAGTAATAGAACTAAGTTTGATGCTAGTATTAGTTCGGGTTTAGCGATTATGGCAACTCAAAGGCACTTGTATTTGCCAGAGAAAAAACAATCGAAAATAAACCTTAACTTTGCAAGATATACAAATAGCGGAACATTAAGTGAATTAATTAGATAGATGAGAGATGTTAAAATAGACATTGCATCTGCTGGCTTTCCAAGTCAATTTGTTTCTGACTCTGAAAAGGCCACTTATGAATTTGGTCTACAGATAGGACAGGCGATTCAATACGAGTGGTTTAAAAAAGACGGGAATCAATGCAGATATTATAATCAATGGAGAGACTTCCATAAATTACGATTATATGCTAGAGGTGAACAATCAGTAGCAAAGTACAAAAACGAATTATCTGTAGATGGAGATTTGTCATATCTTAATTTAGATTGGACACCAGTTCCTATTTTGCCGAAATTTGTAGATGTAGTTGTTAATGGTATGCAGGACCGAGAGTTTAAGGTTAAGGCTTATGCTCAAGACGCATTATCTCAATCTAAGAGAAGTAAATATCAGGACATGATAGAGGGCCAAATGGCTGCTAAAGATATTCTATCTGACATACAAGAGCAGACCGGTATTAATCCTTTTGTTATGGACCCTGAAGAACTTCCTTCTTCAGACGAGGAATTATCCTTGTACATGAATCTTAATTATAAACCAGCAATTGAAATAGCAGAGGAAGAAGCTATTGACACGATGTTTTCTGAAAATCATTATGATGATATTCGTAAGCAGCTTGATTATGACAGTACTGTAATTGGCATGAGTGTAGCTAAGCACGAGTTCCTTCCCGGTTCTGGAGTTAAAATATCTTATGTTGACCCGGCTAACGTGGTTTACAGTTACACCGAAGACCCTCATTTTAAAGATTGTTTTTATTGGGGTGAAATTAAGACACTTCCGATTACAGAGCTTTTTAAGATAGACCAGTCGTTGACCAACGAAGATTTAGATGAAATATCTAAATATAGTCAAAGCTGGTTTGATTATTATAATGTTGCTCAATTCTATGAGAATGATATTTTTTACAGAGACACTTGTACATTAATGTATTTTAACTACAAGACAAGTAAAAAAATAGTATATAAGAAAAAGATTCTTGAAGGTGGAGCTTCTAAGTTAATTGAAAAGGATGACACGTTTAATCCACCACAAGAAATGATGGATGAAGGTAGATTTGAAAAGATTGAAAAAACTATTGACGTTTGGTATAGTGGCGTGATGGTTATGGGTACTAATATTATCTTGAAGTGGGAGCTTGAAGAAAATATGGTTCGTCCTAAATCATCTTCACAACACGCTATTCCTAACTATGTGGCGGTAGCTCCAAGAATGTACAAAGGCGTTATTGAGTCTTTAGTCAGAAGAATGATTCCTTTTGCTGATTTGATTCAAATCACTCATTTAAAACTACAGCAAGTAATTGCTAGGACTGTTCCCGATGGAGTATATATTGATGCGGATGGCTTGAATGAGGTTGACTTAGGTAACGGAGCTGCTTATGACCCATCAGACGCTTTAAGGCTTTACTTCCAAACGGGTAGTGTTGTAGGTAGAAGCTATAATCAAGACGGGGAATACAATCAAGGCAAAGTTCCTATACAGCAGCTCACAAGCAATTCAGGCGCTTCTAAGACACAAATGCTCATAGCTAACTATAATCATTACTTAGATATGATTCGCTCTGTAACAGGCTTAAATGAAGCGAGGGACGGTTCTACGCCATCTCCAGATGCTTTGGTTGGCGTTCAGAAGCTTGCTGCATTAAATTCGAATACAGCGACTCGACACATATTAGAGGGTAGTCTTTATATCTACAGAACATTAGCCGAAGCTTTGACTTATAGGATTGCAGATATATTAGAGTATTCTGATTTTAAAGATGACTTTATTAATAAGATTGGAAAATACAACGTCAGCATATTAAATGAAATATCTGACTTGTATATTTATGATTTTGGGGTATTTATAGAGCTTTCTCCGGATGAGGAACAAAAAGCAATGCTTGAGCAAAACATTCAAATGGCTTTGTCCAAAGGCGATATTAACCTTGAAGATGCGATTGATATTAGGGAGATTAAAAATCTCAAATTAGCAAATCAATTATTGAAGGTAAAAAGAATATCTAAACAAGATAGGGATGAGAAAATGAAAATGCAACAGCAGGCTATGGTTTCCCAGCAACAGTTAAAGTCTCAGGAAATGGCGGCGCAAGTAGCATTGCAAAAAATAGAATTAGAGACTCAATCTAAAATGAAGATTAAACAAGCTGAGGTTGCTTTTGAAATAGAAAAGAATAAAATGGAAGCGCAGCTTAAATCTCAACTTATGCAGCAAGAGTTTAGTTATAACTTGCAATTAAGGGGCTTGGATGAAAATGCTTTATCTCAAAGAGAACAGCAAAAAGAAAAAGCAAAAAGCAGTCGTATTAGTCAGCAAAATACTGAACAGTCTAAATTAATTACACAACGTAAGAATAATTTACCGCCTCAGAATTTCGAGTCTAACGAGGATAGTCTGGACGGTTTTGATTTATCAGAATTTGAGCCTAGATAATACGCTAAATAGAGCGTTTAAAAAATAACTAATTTTGTAACTTAAATTATATCAAATGGAATTAAAGGTGAGAGCGCTAGAAGCGCCAGAACAAAAGTCTGTTCAAGAAGTAGAACAAGAGCTTCTTGAAAAGCATGAAGAAAAGTTTGAAGATTCTACCAAAGAGGTAATAACAGATGCTTTAGATGAAAATGTTCAGCAAGATGTTGAAGAATCAGAAAAAAAAGAAGACTTAGAGTTAAATGAGTCTGACGTTCTTTCATATATTGGAAAACGCTATGGTAAGCAGATTAATTCTTTTGATGAATTAATTTCAGAACGTGAATCGGCAGAGGAAATGCCGGAGGATGTTGCTGCTTACTTTAAGTACAAAAAAGAAACTGGACGTGGTATTGAAGACTATGTTAAATTGCAAAGAGACTTCGACTCTATGAATCCAGATAATTTGCTAAGAGAGTATTTACTAGCTACCGAAGAAGGTTTAGACCCTGAAGATATTGATTCTATTATGGATGAATATTCTTACGATGAAGACCTTGACGATGAGGCGGTAATCAAAAAAACTAAATTAGCAAAAAAGAAAACTATTGCTAAGGCGAAGAAGTTTTTTAATGAGCAAAAGGAATTATATAAACAACCTCTTGAGTCAAGAGTAGTTGGTGATTCCAATGCAGAAGAACTAGTAGCTTATAAGCAGTATTTAGAATCGGCTAAAACCCAGCAGGAAGAAGGCGAAAGAAAACGGAGTTGGTTTATTAAAAAAACAGACGAAGTGTTCAATGATGATTTCAAAGGTTTTGATTTCAATTTAGATGATAAAAAAATCACTTTCTCCCCTAATGATTCTCAGAGTTTAAAGAAGGCTCAAGAAACTCCAATGAACTTTATAAACAAGTATTTGGATGAAGACGGTTTAATTAATGACGCTGTAGGTTATCATAAGGCTTTAGCAATCGCAATGAACCCAGACAAATTTGCCAAGTTCTTTTATGAGCAAGGTAAATCCGAAGCAACAGAAGATGTTATGCGCAAAACCAAAAATATAAATATGACGGAGCGCAAAGCAACAGAAACCACAAGTCGGGGCGATTTCAAAGTTAGGTCTGTAAACCCTGATTCGGGCAGAGGGCTAAAAATTAGAAGTATTAAAAAATCGTAAAACTTAAAAAAACAAAATTATGGCAGGAGCTGTTCAGGCAACCCCCGGGTTCGCCTTACAACCAAGTGCGGAGCAAGTCCCCTTGGCATCAAATTACATTACAAACTTTGATTTCTTAAATCAGTATCTACCCGATACATACGAAAAGGAGTTTGAGCGGTACGGAAACCGTACCGTAGCATCGTTTCTACGTTTAGTAGGAGCTGAAATGCCTTCTAATTCTGACCTTATTAAATGGGCAGAACAAGGAAGACTACACACTAAATACACTAACTGTTCTTCTAACGGAGCTCTTGCAGCAGACACTGCAACTATTACAGTTAATGATACACTAATTCCAGGAAGTGGAAGCATCGCTATTAGAGTAGGACAAACTATTGTTCTTTCTGACAATGCCGGCGCTGGACTTAACAAAGGTATTGTTACTGCCGTTGACACAGCAGCAGGTACTTTTGATGTTGCTTATTATGAAGCGGCTGGACAAATTGGTGGAGCTGGACTTACTTATACTGTATTCATTTATGGTTCTGAGTTCAAAAAAGGAACAGTTGGAATGAGCGGTTCTTTGGAGGCTGACGATGTTATCTTTGATAACTCTCCTATCATCATCAAGGACAAATACGCTGTAAGCGGTTCTGACATGGCGCAGATTGGATGGGTTGAAGTAACAACTGAAAATGGAGCTTCTGGATATTTATGGTATTTGAAATCTGAGCACGAAACACGCTTGCGTTTTGATGACTACCTAGAGACCGCGATGATTGAAGCTGTACCTGCTGAGGCTGGTTCAGGAGCTGTCGCTACTACAGGAGATGTAGGGAACAAAGGTTCTGAAGGTATCTTCTATGTTGTAGAAAATCGTGGAAACGTATGGGGCGGAGGAAATCCTGCTACACTTGCAGATTTTGACGCTATCATTTCTCGTTTAGATAAGCAAGGTTCTATTGAAGAAAACGTTCTTTTCGTTGATAGAGACTTTAGCTTTGATATTGACGATATGTTAGCCGCTCAAAACTCTTATGGAGCTGGTGGTACTTCTTATGGTCTTTTTGACAATGACAGTGAGATGGCGTTAAATCTTGGATTTACCGGATTCCGAAGAGGATATGACTTCTACAAGTCTGACTGGAAATATCTAAATGACCCAACTATGCGTGGTGGTCTACCTACTGGAGCTAACTCGGGACGTGTAAACGGACTATTAGTACCTGCTGGTTCTACTACTGTATATGACCAAATTTTAGGTAAAAATGCAAAACGTCCTTTCTTGCACGTTCGTTATCGTGCCTCTGAGACTGAAGACAGACGCTACAAAACTTGGATTACAGGTTCTGCTGGTGGTGCTGCAACTTCAAGCTTGGATGCTATGGAAGTTCATTTCTTGTCTGAGAGAGCTGTATGTACTTTAGGTGCAAACAACTTCTTCTTATTCCAAGAGTAGTATTTATTAAGGGAGGTTTAACCGCCTCCCTTTTTTTTTAAAATTTAATTAAATTATATATAATGAAACAGAGTAAAACATTTGTAGACAAGGTCTACAAGCTAACAAGGGATGCAGCTCCTTTATCTTTTATGCTGCCAGTAAGAAACACAAGAAGATTTCCTTTATTATGGTTTGACGAAGAAACAGGTGTCAACCGAGTTTTGCGTTATGCCAGAAACCAACGTAGTCCTTTTGAGGATGAGCAAGATGGAAATGCCATTATGGAGCCTATCATTTTTGAAGATGGTTTTTTAAGAGTTCCAAGAACTAATCCTGTATTACAACAGTTTTTATATTACCACCCCTTAAATGGTAAAAAATTCGTTGAAGTAAATGAGGAAAAAGATGCCCAAGAAATTGTTGAGCAATTAAATTTAGAGGTTGATGCTTTGATTGAAGCTAAATCTTTAACTATAGACCAATTAGAGTCGGTATCTAGGGTATTGCTTGGTAGAGACACCACTAAGGTAACTACCGCTGAATTAAAAAGGGACATATTGATATATGCCAAGAGAGAGCCACAGGCTTTTATGAATATGATTAACGACCCAATGTTGAGGTTGCAGTCTAATGTAAAATTATTCTTTGATAAGAATCTTCTTTCATTTAGAAACAAACAAAAAGAAGTGTGGTTTAATACAAGTTCTAATAAAACTAAAATGCTCACAGTTCCCTTTGGAGAAGACCCAGTTTTTATCGTATCTTCTTATTTGCAAAGTGATGATGGTCTCGAAACATTAAAAATGTTAGAGAAACTACTAAGAGAGTAATACTTAACTGATTGATAAACAGTTGTTAGCTTAGTTGCTACGGAAAAGGGGTCACAAAATGTGACCTCTTTTTTTTTGATTATCTTTGTATAAAAACAAACTGATGATAAATTCGGTTAGAAATACAGTTTTGGCGATACTCAATAAGAATAACTATGGATACATTTCTCCATCGGATTTCAACTTATTTGCTAAACAAGCTCAGTTAGATATTTTTGATGAATACTTTATTACTTACAATAACCAAATCAATAAAGAGAACGGCAGGGTTTCTGGAACAGGATATGCTGATGCAAAAAAAGGAACGGAAGAAGTTATAGATTATTTTTCAGAAACAAGTGCTTTGACTCAGAGTTCTAATAATGTTTATTTTTTACCATCCGAGATAACAACTGGATATGATTATTATTTAATAAACAAGGTTCTTTGTTATTCAGGAGGCTTATTAAAGGGAGAGGCTGAAAAGGTAACTCACAGTAAGATTACTATGCTAAACAATTCGTTATTGACTAAGCCGTCTCAAACATATCCTGCATACACTCAAGAAGCTGGATTACTTACGGTATATCCGGAAACTTTTAATGGTGTGTCAGACGTCAAAGCTCAATACATAAGATACCCAAAAGACCCTAAGTGGACGTATATTACAATATCTAATGGAGACCCTATATTCAATCAAAGCTTATCTGACTATCAAGATTTTGAATTACCAATAGAGGATGAAAATAATTTAGTTGCAAGGATTTTACAATACGCTGGAGTCTCTATAAGAGAGGGTGATGCGTATGCGTTTGGTAAAAATATAGAGCAACAAGAAAACCAAGAATCGTAATGGCATACTTATCTCAATACCAGTATTATGAAAACGGGGGTACAGCACCAACAAATCAAAATTGGGGTTCGTATCAATACGTTAGTTTAGAGGATATAGTTAATAATTTTCAATTAATGTATGCCGGCAATCATTCTTTGATTAACAATGAAGAAAGATATAAGATATTATTTCATGCTAAAAGAGCAATACAGGAATTAAACTATGATGCTTTTAAGGAAATTAAAGCATTGCAGCTTACTGTTTTTGATAATTTAACTTTTGTTCTTCCTAGTGATTATGTAAATTGGGTTAGGATTTCATTGTATAAGGATGGTTGGATTCGACCTTTAAATGAAAACATACAATTAAATTCAGCAAAAGCATATTTACAAGGAGCTGGAGGCACTTTAACATTTGATGTTGACGGCAATGTTATAACCACGGCATCTGAATTAGATACTGATAGAATTAATGGTAATCAAAAAAGTATCTACCTCAACAAAAACAATTCAGATGAACAGACTTCAGTCAACAGTGATGCTAATTGGTATGCTGAATATTCAATAGGGGCTAGATATGGTTTAAATACAGAGACGGCAAATGCAAATCCCACTTTTAGAATAGATAAAAAGGCTGGGGTTATAAACTTTGATTCTACAATGCTTAATGAATCCTGTATATTGGAGTATATTTCTGATGGTATGGAGGGGGGCAATGACTCGTTGATTACTGTCAACAAGTTGTTCGAGCAATATATTTATGCGGCAATAAAATATGAGCTATTAAATAGTAAATTTAATGTTCAAGAATATATAATTAGTAGAGCTAGAAAAGACAAATCAGCTTTACTTAGAAATGCTAAAATTAGATTAAGCAACATTCATCCAGGGAAACTCTTAATGAATTTAAGGGGAGATAATAAATGGATAAAATAAAATGACGAAAATTCAAAGAAATTTTATTAAAGGCCGCATGAATAAAAGCCTTGACGAAAGGCTTTTACCGGATGGCGAATATATTGATGCTCTTAATGTTAGGTTGGGTTCTACGGAAGCCTCTGAATATGGTTCTGTAGAAAATTCAAAGGGGAACACCCTATTGACTGTGCTACAGTATTTAGGTGGCATACAATTAAGCGTAAATGCTAGATGTATAGGAGCTTATGAGGACGGAGCAAATGAAACCATATATTGGTTTGTTCACGACCCGGCGTTTACTGTCGGAGATACCGGAAGACTAGACCTTATCGTTTCCTTTAATACAGTTACTACTGATTTAATTTATCACGTTGTAAGTATAAACGAAGGCAACAATATAAATACTACTTTAAATTTTAGTTTATCTAATTTAATAACCGGAGTTAATCTAGTTGATGATTTACTTTTTTTTACAGATAATTATAATCCTCCGAGGTTTATAAATGTAAAAAAGAATTATCCAAGTCCAGTAAATAATCTTGACGATTCTTATTTGTATGAGAGTTTATTAGTTGTTAAAAAACCACCCCTTCAATCTCCTTCTATTTTGCCTTTAAAAACAGATGGCGATGCTAATTTTTTAGAGGATAGGTTTTTATGTTTTGCATACAGATACCAATACGAGAATGGGGAGTATTCTGCTGTATCTCAATTTAGCGACCCTGCGTTCATTCCTAAAGGCTTTCAATTCAGTTCTGATAGTTATTTGAATGTTGGCATGGAAAACTCCGCTAATGCCGTTAAAATCACTTTTAATTCAGGCAGCTCGTTAGTAAAAGGTGTAGACCTTTTATATAAGGAATATGACGATGCTACAATTAAAGTCATTGAAAAGCTAGATAAAGAGAATATAGGTTATGCGGATGACACCGAATACACTTATGATTTCTATAATAAAAAAGTCTTTACGGTACTTCCGGAATATGAGATACTAAGAACTTACGACAATGTCCCTAGATTTGCGCAAGCGCAAACAGTCATGGGGAATCGGCTTATCTATGGTAATTACGTGGATGGTTATGACTTAGTTGATAGATTAAACAATCCTATAAAACTAGGGTTTAGTGCTTATCTTTTTCAAGAAACAATAGGCAATTCAACCTTAGACACCAGCACTGTAAATGGTGTATATGATTTTGGTGTTTCATCACAAACTATCGCTAATTCTATTATAAACATAGACCTTACTGGTAAAGAATTAAAAAGAGGGGCTTCTATCACTGTGGAATTTAGTTTTTTAGCTGTTTCTAGTGAAATAACTCCCCCCGGTTCAATTGGCCCGGATGAAAGTACTTCTTTAATAAACACAACCTTCACATATTTTATACCAACAACTTATAATTCTGTATATGAATTAGCTACAAGCTCTGATTTTATATCTAAAATCGGAACTGTTGCGAATATTCAAACGGTTGCAAACTCTTGTAATGGCACTACTTTAACAGATATTATAAACTGTTCAATACCTAATTTTTTAGGCACATCACCAGATGAATACTATAAGTATGCGAGTGGTATAACTGCTGCTTCAGAGCCAATATCTATATTTACTGATTTAGGTAGCGATATAATCGGACTTCAAATTCCTGCAATGCAATTTGTTGATGATGTGTTAGCTCCAACAATAAGTTATTATGAGTATTACGAAATAACAAGCACAAACGCTTTATATCAAGAAATAGCAAATCCATATAGTCTTCATAGCAATAGAGGGTATGAGATTGGAATGGTATATATGGATGACTTTAACAGGTCTTCAACTGCGTTAGTTGGCAGATATACAGAGAACACAGTTAGCGTTCCTTGTTCTGCATCTCGATTTAAAAATTCAATCAGGGTAGATATACCCTCAACTCAACTAGCCCCCTCTTGGGCTACTAGGTATAAGTTTGTAATTAAGCCAGACTTGGTAGATTACGAGACTATTTATAGTAATATATTTTTTCCAAGCCCTACAGATAATAGTGTTTATTTTTTATTAGAGGGTGAA
>Ga0208303_1000357_pt1 | contig 18726 bp, 32 predicted proteins | sample CB_VirMetaG_2_FD_184537 | JGI IMG/M metagenome (GOLD analysis project Ga0208303, IMG submission 184537) | Freshwater to marine saline gradient viral communities from Chesapeake Bay - CB_1504_2 Viral MetaG (SPAdes) (version 4) | ecosystem: Environmental > Aquatic > Marine > Coastal | place: USA... | reverse complement strand
AAAATTAATTTAAAACAAATACAATGAAGAGAAGAATAGAGCAATACTTCGACAATTATAACTATTACTACAAAGATTTTAGTGATGGGAAATTTTACAAAGTTACTGCCTTTGATGTTGATTCAATATCTAATAGAATTGTAAGCATAGGCTTTAAAAATGCTGATTTTAGCAAAAGAAAGGAAGTTAAAGATGGCTTTGATAACCCAAGATTTATAGAAATAATTTAATTCAAACATCAAGTTTAGCTTGTCAGGTAGCAACATTTATTAAAAAACAAACAAAATGATATGAGCGAAATAATAAAAATTCAAAATGCCCTAACTAGGCAACGAAACAGAACGGCAACTTTTGAAGATATAAACTATCTAATTCAAAAAGAAAGCCAGTACGGAACACTAAACACAAGAATAATTCAAAACTTAATACAATGAAAACACTAGATTATAAATACATATATCTACCGAACGGAGATTATTTACAAATCAAATTTGATGTAGAAGGAATCGTATACGATAGATTTGATGGAGATGATGAACACCAAGAAAGTTATGGATATGATTTATACGAGGATATTAATTTAAACAAACAGATATGAAAACAGATTTTTACACCATTAAAAATAATGTTTGGACGAAAACCAAACTAAACGACAAGTACCTTTCATGGCATTGGATATTGTTATACAATGATGATTTAACAGAGAAAGGAATAGGAATGTATCCTACAAAAGTAGACACAATTAAACTAAAATATGACTAAGTGAATGGAGATAGACCACGAATTTAACACACACGGAGAACTCATTTTAATGACCCGTATCAATGGCAATTTAATAAAACGAAGGTATTTATACTATTCGTTCAATGATGCCAAAAAACACTTCAAAACATACATAAAACAAATAACATGAAAAAAACAGAAAAAGTAATTGAAGCTATTGAATATTTTTATACACAAGGCTTCATTGAAGAACTAACAACGGACAAAAAATATTATACAGAAATACTTATTGATTTCGCAGCAGAAAAATTAAACATAACAATAGAATTATGAGTACAGATACACCAAACGCATGGGGGAAAAACCCTCCTTTTGATAACCCAATAGAAGATATTTGGGATAACGCAGTGGGAGATACTGTTGAAACAATGAAAAAAGACTTGCTAGGGATAATCCATTGCGCAGTTGAAGAAGAAGTTGAATTTTATATGCCATGCGATGACTATATAATGGACAACGCAGATGATTTCAAGGAAGAAGTTGCTCAAACATTAATCAAAGATTTCTTACTTACCGACAAACTGATGGCTGAAAACAGAAAACTGTTGCGGCTTATCAGAGAAATAGACAGGTCTATACACGAAACAGGAAAATATACTGACGTGGAAATTATAGATATTGTTTCAAAATTAATAACAGAAACACTTATAAATAAAAAAAATCATACCTAATGACCCAACAAGAAATTGACACAGCATTTGATTGGCTGAATAACTTCTCCAACTATGTGTACGAAAAAAATCCACAATTATATGAACGGGCGTGCCAATACGCTGATAAAGAACAAGAAATATTGCCGTAGTATATATAGAAAATAATTTAACTAACTTGCGAGGTTAAAACTCAATGTGCCGAGTTTAATAGGCACTTAACAAAATAAATAATTATGAATGATTTACAGGAAAAAAAAGCACTAATTAAATCAAGAAACCACAAACACACAGTTTATCCAATTATGTACGAAGGAAAAATTTACTGGCACTTAGACGAGTTGTCAAAAGAAAAACAGATTGAAGGCAGGAACAAGGCTATTAGGGAAATTATGGTAATGGGCGTATTGTCAATGACATTAGTTATATTTTCACTTTACAAAATAGCTCAATTTTTGATGCCAACAATACAATAACCGATTTTCATTTTGTTTGTAAAGGGAGGGGTAAATCATCTGATTGCTCCTCCTTTTTTTTTGCATTTTACTTGCGTATGTTATAAATATGTTATAGATTTGCTAAAAATTAACAACAATGGAAGACAACTACTTAGAAGAATTGCACAATCAATTCTTAGATGACGAATACCAGTCAAGAGAGCGAATAAACGGCGAACCACTTGCCAAAATAGACTTAGAACAATTAATTAAAAACATTTTTGGAATATGAATTATTCAATTTTTCAATCTTATATTGATAATATTACACAGGAATTTCACGTCAGTCAAGAATATATTTTCAGCGATGGGCAGGAGAGAAAAAAGACAGAGCCTAGGCAGTTATTTTTTTATCTATGTAGGTTAAAGGGTATACCAATAGTTACCGTTCAGAAATTCCTAAAAGAAATTGATTTCCCGATGCACCACTCCACCATAATACAGGGGATAAAAAAGGTTGAGGATAATATTGACGATGATTATAATCAGTTGATAGACAGGCTATGCCAAATTTAAAAGAAATATTTGAAGAATCAGTAAACGATTACAGCTCCGTCAATCTTGACGATAAAGGAGTACAAGCAAGGATTTATTGTGGTTTTAAAATAATTAAGGAAGGCGATGAAATATCCATATACAACGCATCAAAAGATAGGTATGAGGAAATAAGCGACAAAGAATATTTAATGTTCTTTGAACACGGGTGGAAGGAGTCAATACATTTATTGGCACTAAAAAAATACAAGGCAAAGCTGCTCAAGATTGAGCAAAGAGTAAAGGATGAAATAAACGGCAGGAATAACGCTAAATTTTTAATATACTTAAAGAAGTCAAGACACGAATACATGAATAAATACTATAAATTAACTCAAAAATCAAATAAACAATGAAAAACTATTACAAAGCGTTGGCTAATTTCCAACAAGAATGTCCAGTATTGTTAAAAGCAACAGACGGATATGGGTATAAATATGTGGACTTACCCACTATTATATATAAAATTAATCCACTAATGAAGAAACATGGCCTGGGATTTACGCAGGAGTTGGGAACTAATCCAACTACGGGGGCTTCTTGCGTAACAACAACAATATTTCATGTTGATAGCGGAGAACATCGTTCAGCGACCATTGACATTCCTCTTGTAGAACTTAAAGGACAAAACCCTTACCAATCATTTGGCAGCGGAACATCTTACTTCAAGAGATACCAGTTGACCTCTGCATTAGGTATTGTTTCGGACAAAGACATTGATGCCTATGGCGAAATAAAGGAGACGCCTAAACCAATTCAAATAGAATTAAATATTGGTGATGACAATTGGAAAACCGTATTGAGTTACATTGCCGCAAGTAAAAAAACCCTATCATTTGAAGAAATAATTAAAAAACTGGAAACTAAATACAGTAAAAATTCATTGGGAAAGTGTAAGGTTGAATTAAAAAAGGCTTATGAAAGAAATAAATAAACTTACAAAAGGTAAGGCGGAAATCGAAGCCTATCTAAAAAGAGAAAGAAGAAGAAGGTTTGGTGAACTCAGAGGCCACATACCAAGAACAAATTACATTAATGAGAATGATTCATGGACAATGTTGCCTGACCTTCCCAGAAGATTTAAAAATGTTTTTATGAGTCAAGAATTAAAAACCATTAAAGATGTGTTAGACACTAATATCTTTGAATTTGGGAAGTTTAGAGGCTTTTCAATAAAATCATTAGATAATTTAATAGACTATATTGAAGAACATGGACACAAAATAAAAACTAATGAAGGAAAGTAAGCTAATAGAAATGAATAACAAGATAGAGTCTCAGACTCGTGTTATGCAGGAAATGATTAATGAACTAGGACAGACAAGAAACATAATAATTAGTTTGTTGGAAGTGGTCAAAAGGCTAAAAGAATATAAACCAATAATAAAACAACTACAAGATGAACAAGAAGCAGACTCTAAAAAAACTACAGAATGACCAAGATTACTACGGTGATTTTGGTAGGCAATTCCTTTCTAATTCTGATTTAAATACATTGATTGGCGGTCAATATGAAATGGCTGATTTAAGACAGTTTAAAGTGCCCGTAGAGGACAATGAAAACTTTTTAAAGGGAAGATACTTCCACCAGTATATACTAGAGCCCGAAAAAATATCAGACTTTCCCGTTATAGATGTTAAAAGTAGAAACTCAAAGGAATATAAAGAGTTTTTAAAAGAAAATGGGGTGAGTCTAGCTTTAAAACAATCTGAAGCTGTAGAAATAGAAGATATGGCTAGATATATGTTAAACAACTTTAAGATGTATGAGTTTATTAGAAACCCAAAAGCGAAATATGAAGTGCCAGCAGTTGGTGAGATTTTTGGAGAAATGTGGAAGGGTAAGGCTGATATTCTTACAGATGAATATGTTTTTGACATTAAAACCTCTGCAAACGTGCTAAAATTTGGTTTTAATGCAAGACACTATTTCTACCACACTCAAGCGTATATATATCAAAGGCTTTTTGGAAAGCCTGTTGTTTTCTTGGTTATTGGTAAGACAAAAAAGAAAAACATTTTGGGGGAATATTATTATGACATGGGGATATTCCCCGTGAGCAATGCTTCGCTAGAGATAGCTTCAGAATTAGTAAAAAAAGCGGTTGATGTCTACAGACAAATAAGAGATATTGACCCAAACGAAAATATAGATGACTATATTATTAACACGAGTATTTAATCAAAAATTAATTTAATTATGACACAAGAAAAAGTTTTTGTAGACGGTTTAATTACCAAAAGAAATGAAAAAGCACCTGATTGGATTATTGCAAGCCATTCAGTAAAGGTGGATGACTTTATTACATTCCTGAAAGCTAACGCTAAAAACGGATGGGTAAACTTTGACACCAAAAAAGCAGGTTCAGGAAAGATGTACAATGAGTTGAACACTTTTGTTCCTAAAAAACAAGAAGCTGCACCAGTGGCTGAAGACAATAATGGAGAGGTCCCATTTTAAAAACAATCAACCTAAAGACAAGGGGGTTTTTAACAATCCCCTTTTTTTAGCTTGAATATGTGTAAAAACAAAAAATAAATCCTTACTACCGTCTATATATATATATATATATATTTTTTTTTCTCCTACATATTAAGAAAAAAACTTACATTATTTACATACATAGACTAATAAAGGGATAAACCAACACAAACAATACATAAAAATGACACATACCGTAACTATATTCAGAGATATTATGGAAACAGACACTCCTTTCTACAAAGAAGTGGGTGTGGCTTTAGAGAGAATTAAGAATGGTTCATCTAAAAAAATAATAACAGAGATACGAAGGGAGAAAAACAAATCAGAAAGGAATGAGTTAAAAAAGAAACTGCCATCAATATGTTTTAGTGGTAAGTTTTCAAAAAGAGCCGACTTTGCTCTATTAGAACATAGTGGCTTAATGTGTTTAGACTTTGACGGATATGAAAAGCAAAAAGACTTAATTGAAGATAAAGGAAGGTTGATGAAAAATAGATATGTGTATAGCGTATTTATATCTCCATCGGGCAACGGGCTAAAGGTTATTGTGAGAATACCTAACGATGCGGAAAACCATGTGAAATATTTTAATTCTTTAGAAAAACATTTTGATTCCGCTTACTTCGACAAAACGAGCAAGAACATAAGCAGGGTTTGTTATGAATCTTACGACCCGTTGATATACATAAATGAAAATTCTGAACTTTGGGACAAGATAGAGGACGTGGATTACAGAGAGGTATCTGCCGTAAAAGACTCCCCTACAATTCCAATCACAGATGAAAATAAAATAGTAGAGATTCTTATAAAGTGGTGGAATAAAAAATATCCAATGATTGAAGGTCAAAGAAACCAAAATGTTTTTATTTTGGCCATGGCTTTTAATGATTACGGAATCAATAAAAGTTTAGCGGGATATGTATGTAACCAGTACTCCAGCCCAGACTTTCCTTTGTCGGAAATAAGCAAGTCTATAGATTCGGCGTACTCACATACTGATAAATTCAACACAAAGTATTATGAGGATGAGGAGGCTATAAATAATATCAAACAAGAATTAAAAAGAGGCGTATCTAAAGCTGAAATAAGAGCAAAGCTTAGTGTTTTAAATTTAGATGACAAAACATTGGATAACGTTCTTGACAAAGCTGAAGAAGAAAAAAACAATCAAATATTTTGGGACAAAAACAGTAAGGGGATTATAAAAATAGACCACCTTACATTTAAAGAGTTTTTGGAGACTAATGGATTTTACAAATATTGCCCAGAAGGCGGTAAAAATTATGTATTTGTTAAAGTAACAAACAATCTAATAGACCATACTTCCGAGAAAGAAATAAAGGACTTTGTATTACAAGTTCTTTTAGAAAACGGAGATATTTCCGTGTACAATTACTTCGCAGACCAAACAAGATTTTTTAAGGAAGACTTTTTAACTCTCTTAGGTACTATTGACATCCTGTTTATTGAGGATAGTAAAGACACAAGCTATTTATATTACACTAATTGTGCAGTAGCGATAACCAAAGACGATATTAAGATTATAGATTACTTAGATTTGAATGGATGCGTTTGGAAAGACCATATTATAAACAGAAATTACAACAAGATAAAAGTTGATAAGTGTGATTATAAAAGGTTTATATCTAATATTTGCAACTCCAATAAAAAAAGAATTGCATCCGTTGAATCTACGATAGGATTCTTATTGCATGGACACAAAAACCTATCTTACTGTCCTGCTGTAATATTAAACGATGAGATAATATCCGATAGTCCCGAGGGCGGAACTGGTAAGGGTATTTTCGTGAACGCTTTAAGTCAAATGAAAAAATTAGTAACCATAGACGGCAAGTCATTTGCTTTTGAAAAATCATTTGCCTATCAATTGGTCTCAGCAGATACACAGATACTTTGTTTTGACGATGTTAAAAAACACTTTGACTTTGAGAGGTTGTTTAGTGTGGTAACAGAGGGAATGACTTTAGAGAAAAAGAACAAGGATGCAATAAAAATTCCCTTTTCTAAGTCTCCAAAAATAGCCATAACCACCAACTATGCAATCAAAGGCTCGGGAAATTCATTTGCTAGAAGAAGATGGGAGTTAGAGTTTCATCAGTATTATAACAAAAATTTCACACCAATCCAAGACTTTAAAAGACTGCTGTTTGGAGATTGGGACATAGAGGAGTGGACTAAGTTTGACAATTATATGATTTACTGTCTGCAATTATATTTAGAGAACGGACTTATAGAAGGCGAATCTGTTAATGGGGATTTGAAAAAATTAGGGGTAAACACCAGTCATGAATTTCTTGAATGGTGTGGCTTAGTTGATGGCAGTCAAAAGAACTCGCTTTTAAAATCAAACATAAAAATATACAAGCAGGATTTGTATTACGATTTTATTCAAGAATATCCTGACTATGCTCCTAGGGGTAAGATGCAAATTTCAAGAACAGCATTTTACAAGCAGTTGAGGTTGTATTGCGTATTTAAAGAAAATATTTCTCCCGAAGAAGGAAGGGATTCAATAGGTAATTGGATTAAAATAAAGAAAGTTGAACCTCAAGAATCTATACCATTTTGATTTACGATTACGACATAGCTGTAGAAAACTCATACAACGTGATTATACTTAAATATTCACTAGATTACTTTAATGACGTTGAGAGTAGTTATTTTATACATAATCCAAAGGCAAGTCCAACGCTTGATACAATAAATGAGCTTTTAGATTACTATAATTATAGAAAAAACTGGAAAAGAGTTTTTAAATTAAATAGATACAAGGCAATTTTAATATATAATTTTTTATGGAATTTCGAGATTATCAAAAAGAAATAATAGACAAAGCAACTGAGGTGGTTAATAAATATGGGTTTGTTTACTTGGCCATGGAGGTTAGAACAGGGAAAACCCTAACATCACTAGGAATAGCGGAGGAATTAAACGCTAAGAAGGTTTTATTTGTAACCAAGAAGAAGGCCATAACGTCAATAGCTTCTGACTGCGACAAGCTAAAGCCGAGCTATTATTTACACGTTGTAAACTACGAGAGTTTGCATAAAATTCCTTCTCATAAATGGGATGTAGTTGTATTAGACGAAGCCCATTCACTAGGAGCTTTCCCCAAGCCAAGCAAGAGGGCTAAAATGGCAAGAGAAATTATATACAACAATAGCCCTAGTGTTATATTGTTGTCGGGAACTCCAACACCAGAGTCTTACAGCCAAATGTACCATCAAGTTTACGCTATACCTTTAAATCCATTCAAAAACTACACTAATTTTTATAAATTCTGTAAAGACCATGTTGATGTTACGGGAAGAATGATAAATGGCTTGACTATTAGAGATTATTCTAAAGGAAGGGAAAGCATAATGAATCTAATGAAACCATTCTTCATTGGATTCTCCCAAAAAGAAGCTGGATTTAAGGTTGAGACCACTGAAAAAGTTATTTATGTAGAGATGCTTGAAAGCACATACAAATTAGCTGAGAATTTAAAAAATAAATTAGTTATAGAGGGTAAGAATGAGGTCATACTTGCTGACACGCCGGTTAAACTTATGATGAAGCTCCATCAATTATATTCGGGGACTATAAAATTTGAGGGAGGAAATTCAGCCGTACTGGATAAGTCAAAAGCAGACGTTATAAAGAAGCTTTTTGGAAAAAAGAAAGTTGGTATCTTCTATAAATTTAAAGAGGAACTGAACGCCTTAAAAAGCGTTTTAAAGGACTCTTTGACTACCGAGCTAGAAGAATTTGAAATGTCCGATAAAAGCATTGCTCTGCAAATAGTTAGTGGTCGGGAAGGAATAAGTTTAAAGCAGGCAGAATGCCTTATTTATTACAATATAGATTTTAGTGCCACGAGTTATTGGCAGAGCAAAGACAGAATGACTACTAGCGAAAGGTTAAAAAACGATGTGTATTGGATTTTTTCAAGGGGGGGCATAGAGGATAAAATATATAAGGCTGTAACCAAGAAAAAAGACTATACATTGTCTCATTTTAAGAAAGATTTATTAAGTTTATAAAAATTAAGTTATGGAGAAAAAGGTGTTAGACGTGATTGAAGTAATGAGTACCCAAGATATTTTAGAGGCTATATTGCCTATGTTAATATTCATCGCCATCTTTGGACTGATAATAATTTTATATTCAGGAAAATAATGATGGATTTTATAAACACAATAGTTTTAGTTGTTGCAGTTATTCTTTGGACTGGATTTTTTATGGTTTACATTATAAATAAAGACGAATAATAAACGATATGGCAGATATAACAATGTGTTCCGGAGACGGATGTAGTATTAAAGAGAGTTGTTATAGATTTACAGCTCCAATAAATGAATATGCTCAGTCATACTTCGCAAAGGTGCCAGGTAAAGATAAATCATGTAATTGCTATTGGAAAAGATGAAAACAATATTAGGATTTATGCTATTGCCAATCGTATTTGGTATAGCGTGTGTTAAAGAAAAGAATTGTGTGGTTAAGAGTGTTACAACTATTAACGAGATTAGAATTGATAGCACATATGTAGAAAGACAGTATATTGTTGAGTTAGAGTGCTTCTAAAAAGAAAGAAATGAAAATAACCGTAGAACATTATGATTCAAAACACACCATAGAAGTTGACCGCAACGACTTATCATATGCGGAATTTATGGAGATTATAGAAAAAATCTCTTATTCGATGGGCTATCCGCACACAGTAATAAAAATGTGGTTTGAAGAACAATAATGAAAAGATTTACAAGGAGAAATAATTAATTATTCTAATACAAATACTTAGTCTTATGACAAAAGAAAAAGCAATTAAAATGTATGGAAGTATGTATGAGTATCACAAAGACAAATACTATGACTCGGCTTACTTCCCTGAGGGGCTAAGTTCAAAAGAACATGAGAAAAATGCGCATGATAGTGCTGTTAATATTATGAATTTATACAGTGATGAAGAGTACTTTAAAACTTTTCATTCAAGCAATGTATTAGATAGATAATAATGACCGAACAACAAGTTTAATCTAAAACAGAGGATTAATGGGACTACTAAATAACAGCAATCTCGCAAAACAAGGTATCGATTTCTCAGGATTGCAATGGGGAAAAATTCACCCTTCTGATGTTGACCTTGTTTTAGAGATTAAGAATGAAGTGTTGATACTCGGTGAGGTCAAATATAAGGGAAGTGAGATACCAACAGGTCAAAAACTTATGTTGGAGCGTATATGTAATAGTTGGCACACCGGCAAATCTTTTATTATCTTTGCTCATCACGAGCATGATGATGAAACCACAAATATACCTCTATTAAAATGTGAAGTATATAAGTTATATTATCAAGGCAAATGGTATAATAGGAGTGGTTCTGTTAAAGATAAAGTTGAAGATATATTGAAGTACTTTAAAATAGAATTATGACTGAACAACAAATCCAATCTAAAAGAATAAAAGAACTAGAATCAAAGGGATATTATGTAATTAAATTAATTAAAACAAATAAAAATGGGATACCTGACATTGTTGCTATACCTCCTAACTCCAAAGTGATATTTAGTGAGGTGAAAACTAAAAAAGGAAAACTTTCACCGCTACAAGAATATAGATTAAAAGAATTGAAAGAATATGGATTTACCGCAGAAGTATATAGAGGGTAAAATATTATTTTATGAGCTAGAGGAAACAGTTGTTATTGACATAGATAATATGCCCAATAAAGTGGGGTTTAGAATAATAAATATTTTAGAGGATAACATAATTGAATTACAAAGAGTAGATAATCAATCTCAAATATTGGGAGGGGTTGTTAATGATATTGAGGATTATTATTTTGCCTTTAAATTTATATACGAAGTGAATGGCTATCCATATTTTTTTCAATTTTACGAAATAACATCAGACGAATACTTAGACCTATATAATCAAAACAAAATTTTTAAACAATGAATCAACGTCTAATAGAAACAATACAAAAAAACTTAGGGGATTTTTTAATGGTAGATTTTAAAAACGAAGAACAAAATTCAACCAGACAAAGAAGATTAGTGGAATCGAGGATGATTTACTTTTCAATTTGTAGAAAAATAACAAAGCTCTCTTATCAAGAAATAGGAAGAACAATAGAGCCTTTTAAAGACCACGCAACAGTACTGTACAATGTAAGGAAGGCTGATGACTTAACTCAATACAGCAAATCCTTCAAATCACTATATGAAAGCAGCCTTTTAATCGCGACTAAAGCAGCAAAAGATTTCCCCAAACCAGAGAGCATTGAAGATTTTGAGCTTGAAATAGAAAGGCTAAAAAAAATGAACGCCGCTTTATGGAAAATAAACATAAATCAGCGAGATGAGTTGATTGATATAAAAAAAGAAATAAAAAAACATAAAATTTCATTACAAAACACAAGTGTGCGAGTAAATAAAATAAAACTTTTCCAATACTTATAATTATTTTTAATAACTTTACATCATTATGAGTTATACCATAGATGATTTAGAGAAGATTGTTAACTATAAAACGTGGGGCAATAAAAGAAAAATAGACACTCTCTTGGAGATTGACTGTATAATGTATTGCAACATGGGAAAGGATAGTAAAAAGACGGAAAGAGAAATCACTAGAAAAAATTCAAGAAAAATTTATAATGCAATCAAACAAATAGACCCTCAAACAGGAATTAAACTCCTACAGGCAATGGATTGATATGAATTTTAACTATACGGAAAATAATAGAATACAAAACATAAATTATATAATGGAAGATATTCACGACTCTTCCAATCAAATTTATGAATACCTAATCGACAAGGAAAATGAAGCTCTAAAACTAGAGGTCAATATACTCATAAGGCAACTTAAATTAATCCTAGAATCAATAGAGGATGAAATATAAAGACTTTAGGCCGAGACTAAAGGGGGACAAGAAAATAGCTTACGACAATTTAACTTCAAATGAAAAAAGAATTTTAGTTGTTGGAGATTTACACTGCCCCTTTGAGCTTGAAGGCTATCTTGATTTTTGCAAAGACACTTACTCAAAATACCTATGCAATCAAGTTGTGTTTATTGGGGATATAATTGACAATCACTACAGCTCCTATCATGAGACATCAAGTGATGGAATGGGTGGCGCTGACGAGCTCTCATGTGCCGTAGAAGCGGTAAAGAAATGGAGCTCCGCCTTCCCCGATGCTGATGTGATTATTGGAAACCACGACAGGCTGGTGATGCGTAAAGCGCAAACCTCAGACATACCTAGTGCATGGATTAAATCATACAACGAAGTACTAGGAACTAATTGGAATTGGGTTGAAAGAGTTGTTTATGACAACGTTCAATACGTGCACGGAGAAGGAGGTACTGCTAGAACAAAAGCAAAAAACGACATGATGTCTACCGTACAAGGACACGTACACACTCAAGCCTACGCCGAGTGGATGGTAGGCAGGAACTTTAGAATATTTGGGATGCAAGTAGGGTGCGGAGTAGACGGGGGTTCTTATGCAGCAGCTTACGCTAAAAACTTTAAGAAACAAGCTATAGGATGTGGGGTTGTTCTAGGCGGGCACACCGCCATAAACTGCTTAATGGACCTGTAATATGTTTGACATAGACCAAGACCCTTTTAGGGAGAAACAAGCTGTTGAATTATATTTAAAAAGAACAACAAACTCCTACAAAAAACTAAGCCCTACAGACGTTGACTTTAGAATATTGTCGGAGAGTAAATCTTTAATAGGATATGTTGAGGTAAAGGTACTGAATAGTGTTATGTCAAATTCATTTCCCTTAACGGTAGAAGCTCGAAAGATAATTAAACTTCGTGACAAAAGACTGAACGCCGTAATGATTTGGAGTTGCTTAGATGGTATATTATACCTTCCAATTGATAATTTATATGGAGACACTGACTGGGACGAGAATACTGGAGAGTTAATTATATGTTATAAAAACAAAAAACCTTTTAAATATGTTAGAGCCTGAAAAAGAGTTTGCTTTAGTCTTTGTTCTAAATGTAATAATGTGGTATTTATTTTACCTTGTTATTTTTTAGTACCTGGGATTGAACGTTTAGTAAACTTTTTGCTTGTATTTTTTTGAGCGTTTATTCTTTCTCTTATATATTTTTGCTTAGCAGGGTTACCCTTAGCATTTTTAAAGTCTTTTTCAGTATAATTACTCCCCTTTCCAGAAGTTTTAGGCGTGTCTTTAAACATGTGTTTTAAAAGTATCCTTCTTACGTCTTTGTAAAAAGGGAATAATCCCATATTACCAGCCGCCTCAATCGCCATTCTACCGGTCATCTCATCCATATACTTCTGCTTAGTCTCTTCTTTTGCAGAACCAGTTAATCTTTGCACCACTTTAACGCCTCTAGATAAACTTCTAGATAAAGGGGTATAGGGGCCTAAAAAAGTTTTAGTTAATAAAATTTCTAAAGGGGCTTTTCTAAGTTCATTAAGTCCAATCTGACTAAAAACTAACGAGTTTTCAAACTCATCATACTCCTCTCCATCTCTTAAGTCTTCACCATATTGCTCGTTGAGCAATTCTATTACTAAAGATATGGGTATAGCAGGGACATTTCCAAAACTCCTTCTTAATATCAATGTAGAACCAGTTCCTATCAACTGCCTTTTTAGTTGGTTTTCTAATTCATCCTCTTCTTCTTCTACATCCAAGCCGAACAAACCTCCCATTACTGTATCAAACATATTGCTTAAAAATTGATATAGTATCATATAGGATGTCATACGAGCTACTGACCCAGCGATAAGGCCAGCCGCCTGGCTTTTACTTATTTCCCCATCTGTATACAAAGCCCTAACGGCTTTTCTGAAGGTAGAGTATTCAAACAAAGTAAACCTAGCCATATAACCATTGGCCTGTTTATATATTTTAATCCATGTTTTGTCATTTTTTTTAGGTTGTAATTTTAAAAATCCACTATAAGGATTAACCGTAGTAGCCATTCTAATATTCTCATCGTCAGCCTTTTCTCTAGCTTCTTTTATTTCATCAGGATATTTAGCAACATAATCATCTATGTTTTTAAAATCTTCTGAAGTTAATTTTATTTCTTTACCAGATTTTTTGGTAGCTTCCGCAAACGCTCTTACAAAAGTATCAAAATACAAAGGCCTTGATATCGCTTTATCAGGAGTGGATATTAAATTTTCTGAAACAAACTTAGTAGCTTCAACAGGGCCTTTTACAATCGGTAAATTATTATACAAATAATTTATTTTTTCAGACACTGGATTTACAGCTTTACCTCTTTTGTCTTTTCCTCTTGCATATAAATTAGTATCCGCCAACTTACCCGTTAAAGACTCCTTGTTATATAATTTTAAAGTTTGGACACTTCCTATAGCGTCTAAAACTTGAGCTCCCTCAGCACCCATAGAATATTTTCCATAGTTTTTAATTCCGGTGGCTAAGCCTTGTGGATTTGATAATAAAGCAAATGAAAGGTTACTTCCTAATTCAGCTCCTGCTCTTGGCAAAGAAGCAAGCGCAGCATAGTACCCTAACTTTTTGGCTTTTTCTAAAAACTTATCCGCAACTCCTATCTCTTGATAGGTATTATCAAATATTATTGAATTTATTTCTTCAAAAGCATCCTTAACAGCTTTAGCTGTTCCTCTTTGGAGCTTTGTTGAATTAGGGTCAGACTCTATTGTTTCTATAACATTTGATAAGGTTTTATTTACAATTCTAATCGGCTGAGTCATGTGAAAGTCTAGCAAGGTCTCCTTTGCCGCTCTACCGGCTGAAGATATAGGGTCAAAACTAATAGGCTTCGCTCCTGGTGTACGCTCGAGCAAAGTCTTTGACTTTGTAGAAGGCTTGGTCATCCTTTTTCTTTTATCATCAAGCATGTTTTCAACATCCTCTTGGTTCTTCATAATAACATCATGATGAACATAGTTGGAAAACAAGTTAACTCTATTGCCCCTCAGCACTCCCGAAGTGAATAATGCCTTTTCAGCCAAAGACTGATTGACTTGGTCAATTAATTCCAAAGCTTTCTTTTCTCTAGGACTTAGGCTGTTTAGTATTTTATCATTATCAATCTTTCCATCAGCAATAAATTCCTTTTTTATTTCTTCTAATATCTTAACGTCATTGTCTTTAAGAAAATTCTGCTCTTCAGATTTTATAGCATCAACAGTTGCGTTAATAAAATCCAGGGCAGGAGCAGTACCTTTTTTACCGCCGTTGGATTCATACTCTCGTTGCAATTGATAAGCCATTATTTTATACTTGGCTTTGATAGACTGATTTAATAATCTTTTGGAAAACCTACCTCTCTTACCTTGAGTTAATAAAGCTTCAGCCTCAGAAAGGATGTTATCTATTTTACCTAAGGCAACCTCATACTTAGAATATTCAGAAGCTAGATAATCAAAAGTTTCACGAGCAATATCTTTCTTGTTAAAGTTACCTAAAGCTTCATCTATGTTTGTTAACGGAACAGCTCCTATTTGTTTTCCTATAACATCTCTTTTTCTGGAATTTAACCCAGCTTTTACTTTCGCAATAGCCTTTTCAAGCCCTTGCTCTAATACATTAAATTTAAGCTTCCCTATGACAGGAGATATTATTTTATTTTTTCTACTTGCCTCTATATTTACCGCTAATTCAGAAGCAGCTTTAGGAACATACCCATTCTCTATATTTCCTAAAACATTTTTGAGTTTTTCTACCTGGCTGTAGTTTTTCTTACCATCCTTTTCAGTGACTAGCCCCTCAATATCTTCTTTAGATAAAGAATTAAGATAGTCTGCAATAACTTTTTCAGGTTCAATTAAAGTCGGGACTTCAATTCTATTGTTTACAATATTATCTATTTCTTCTTGAAGGTTATAGTCATCTTCTTTTACCTTAGCGTCATCAGTAATCTGCGCTTCATCTTCTATAGAGTTTAAGATATCTTCTGCTTGTTGCAGCGCTAAACCTTTTTCAGGTAATGTAAGCACAGATTTTCTTTCTCCAAAAGCCTCTGCCAGCTCCAGATAAGAATCAATCTTGTCTAAAGGTATAGCCTGTATATTTATGTTAAATAAAGATTCAAGAGCAGGAAACAAGTCTTTAGCTGTACCTATTTTGTTTTTAATATTCTTCTTAGCTGTTTTTCTTAAACCATCTGCCCTTTTAATTTTTTCAGCCAACTCAGCATTCCTAACAATTTTTTCTGCATATTTAAGAAACTCTTCCACCTTGGTTTCGTTATCTACATTTAGAGTGTTTATCTTTCTGGTTAGCACCCCAGCCTGAGAAGTTGTTATTTGCGCCTTACTTTTAATTCCTTTTATAACCTCATTAATCTGAGCTCGTTTCTTTTTTATATCCAGCTTAGCCTCTCTTGCCGCTCTGGCTTCCAATCTAATTTGGTCTTTTAAAGCCTTAATCTCCTCAACCGTAACCTCTTTAGGCTTTCCTCCAACCACTTGTTTTGCGCTTACCTTCTTGCCCTTTATAACTCTCTCGCCTTCCGATTCAACAATAGCCTGCTCTCTTTCAATCAAACTAAGCTTCTCCTCTTCAGTTAGGGGAGGTCTGTTTGGGTCAATGTCAAGTACAGTATTAATATTTGTATCAGTTGCCTTGAGTCCGGTTAGCTTTTCAAATTTATTTTCTAAATCAATTAAAGCATCGGTTTTCCCAACTTTAGCTACAGCCCTAGAAAATTCCTCTGGTCTGTTAATATTTCTTGTGGGATAATCTATAATTATTTGCTTCAACGCTTCTACTGAAATACCTAACTCCTGAGCTTTAGTGTCAATTTTAGCTATACCGAAAGTAGGTCTTCCAAACTTATCTAGCGCAGGTCTAGTCCAATATCTTCTGATATTTCTTCCTGACTTACTATTTTCATTAATTAATCTTTCATCCCAAACTTTAGCTATATCTTCTATGGTAAAGTATCCATCTATATCATATAGCACATCAGCCTCATCAAATTCTAACCTTTGATTTACCATAGAATTTTTTTCACGTTCAATAGCCTCAGCAATCTCTCTTACATTTTGACTATTTTCAGCAACAAATTGATTCGCTCTTTCTTCAGTAACACCCTCTTGATATTCAGTAAACTTTCCATCATTAACATCAATTAAAGATTCTAAGTATAACTTTTCAGCGGCTTTGCGAGTTCCAGCAGACACAGGTTCCCCTGTTTTTTTATTTACTACTGACTCGATTTTACCGTCTTCAGTAAAATTTATTTGAGTATTACTAGGGGCATTCCTTTTGGTTGGAACTATGAAGGGTTCTTTAATAGAGGGTTTGGTAATAAAACCAGTTGGCCTAGCTTCTTGAACACTTGATGAAGCATCACTAATTTGGTTTTTAAATTTAAGAGTCACTTTAGCCTCATTAGAAAGACCCAATACTCTCCCTTCATTTTTTTCAATTTCATTTAAATTTTTTCTTACATCTGATATCGCAGCATCATTAAACGGAGCGGTGGGGTCTTCCATCCTTCTAGTAGCTGCAATAAGAGTTTCTTCATCTGAGTTTGGATTAGCTAAAGCTTTTTCTGCAGCTTCTGCTTCATTTATTTTAATACCTTTGGTAGTTTGCCCGGCTCTATTATTGACAAATTTATTGCGCTTGGTTTCATCTTTTATTCTATTTGCTAGAACTTTATCTTCTTCGCTTAGTAATTCAAAACGTTCAGAATTGTAATCCCTTGGCGTAGCTTCTTCTACCTCAGTTACATCAGCTTCCTCCGTAATCTCCTGCTCCGTAGGAGCGACTGTTTCTTCTTGGGGTGCAACCTCTCCGGTAATTCCCCCGGCGGTGTCTCTTTTTCCCACCTCTTCGCCAACTCCGGGTTGGTCAGATACAGGTGGCGTCTCTGCGCTTGGCTCTTGAACGGCATCTTTTTCTTCTTTAGTTAATTCATCTAATTTTTCTAGTATATCTTTGTCAGAAGGCTCATTGATTCCTTCTTCTTGCAATGCTTTGATTGCGTCTTCTTTTGTAGCTTCTTTAATAGAAAGCTCAACCCCGCTTTCAAGACTAATTTTTTCAAGGCTATCATTAATCTCATCAATACGAATCCTTTCTTTCTTTGACAGCGCTTGGTCTTTACCTGCAATTAAGTCTTCTAGCTTTCTTTTTTCATCAACCAAAAGCATAGCCTCAATTTTTTTGTCTTGAGATATGTCTAGGTCTGAAGTTTCATATACTAATGATGCGGCATTATCATACGCCTCTAGTATTGCTTTAGACTCCGCTTCACTAAGGGTGTTGTTTTTTACTTTTTTAGCCAGTGTGCCTTCTAAAAAAAGCTTACTGTTAGGAGAAGATATTATTTCAAGCTGGTCTAGCTCCACAGAAGGCTTACCTTTTTCCATCTTGAAAGCCTCTGTTATATCTTTGTACTTAGATTTATCTATAATTTTATTAAGCTTACTCCTTTGTCTTTTTTGGGATATTGCTCTTATTCCGGGGGACAATGTGTTTAAAGGAGCGCCAATAACACCTCCTATTAAAAATGTATCTAAAACTTCTCCAACAATATTCACAAACGCTTCTTCATCTCCAGTAACAAAAGCATCAAGTATTTTTTGAGACAGTAAAGTTGCTGTCTCTGAGCCTCCTTCAATTCCAAAACCTTTTAATAAAGAATTAATAATTTTTTTTGAAGTTACTAAAACCTGCTCTTTTGTTTTTCCTACTAGCTGTTTAAATATACTTTTAGGTATTAATTTTCTAGTATATTTTTCAAAAATACCTTCAGCAG
>Ga0208303_1000356_pt1 | contig 18785 bp, 29 predicted proteins | sample CB_VirMetaG_2_FD_184537 | JGI IMG/M metagenome (GOLD analysis project Ga0208303, IMG submission 184537) | Freshwater to marine saline gradient viral communities from Chesapeake Bay - CB_1504_2 Viral MetaG (SPAdes) (version 4) | ecosystem: Environmental > Aquatic > Marine > Coastal | place: USA... | reverse complement strand
CATATCTTTCATGCTATTTGGATTTGCTCCAGCTATGATACCAGCACCTAATACTCCATCTGCTCTTGTTACAAACTCTCCGTCTGCTAATTGAGCTAACATTGTATCTTCGTCTTTGTCTCCGTTTCCAGATCCGTCCTCTACATAACCTTGTGCTCTAACATAATTGTTAGAATCATTTTCGTCATGAGAAACTTTTGATGGAAGATAGTTTATACCACCTTCATTAAATTTTTTTATCTCTGCTAATCCGCCAGTTCTTAATCTTGTTTTCGCTAAACTATAAGGACCCATTGTTGGTTGTCCTCTTCCTTGTTCTTCTGGTGCGTAGACTTTATCGTATGCTTTTTCTTCACCAGTTGTTGGATCTATGTAAGTATATCCTGGTCTTTGTTTTTGTAATTCTAAATAACTCATGTTGTAACCAGGCATGTAAACATCTACAGGTCTTTGATCAAATGCACCTAATGCAAATGGAATACCTCCAGCAGCTAAAGCTATTTTTAATGGATCATATTCATCACTTCCTTTTTTTCTAAAAATATCTAATAATGATCCACCTTCAGTTTTTTCTAAATTTGTCATTGTTCTTGGATCTCCAACGATAGCACCTTCTTGTCCTATGAATTGTCTTCCTTGTGAAGATGGTGTGAACGGAACTACTTGTTGTTTTGGATTATAAGCCCCTGGTAAACCAGCTAAGAAAGCAGGTTGGCTCTTAACAAAAGCTTTTGTTGCATCTGATCCTGGAAACATTGACATACCAGCAGAACCTAAAGTGTAACCAGCATAAGCACCTGTTGCACCACCTAGTAATGCTCCTAAACCTGATGCGCCAGAATCTTTAGCATCTCTATACCCTCTATAACCACCGTATGCTGCTAATGCGTAAGGTAAAAATTGTAGCATTATATAAAATTCTCCTAATTAAGATCTTAAATATGAAATAATACCATTTTACTTAGGTGTTATCAACTCATCGGCAAAACGTCCTTCATATTGGTACTCACCAATATGTGCGATAGGATCGTCTATAAATGCATGGCATTTACCACCTATATCTTTCCAAAGCTTACAGAAGGCAAAATCCTCTCCAAGGTATGTCTTAGTTACAGGGTCATGTATGGTATCAAAAAAGTTCCACATATGAGGTTTATCTACATACTTACCATTAATAACAGTTTTTTGAACAATACTTTTATCAGGGTATGCTTGTATCATTTTATCTATAACGCTTCTTTTAATTAACATACATCCTGTTGGACTATGAGTTACTTCCATAACACCTCTATCTACTTGTATATCTTTTGGATTCTCTACTCTCATAGGATAAGTGTTTGTCCATTTTTTAATATCATCTCCTTTATTAACTTTACCTTGTTGCCATCTTTCGTAAGCTTTGTCCCAATTACATGTTTTAAGTGGATAAGGTACAGATATCACATCCTTATCTCTCTCAATCATTTTAAAAATTGTTTCTGCATTAAATAAAATATCAGAATCTACAAATAATAAATGAGTGTAATTTGATTCAATAAAACCAGCTACACATAAATTTCTACCTTGAGTAACAAGAGAAGACTTCATTATTTGAAATGACACGTCACATTTTTTTTTGAAACACAATTGTTGAAATTCTAATAAACCTTGCGCGTAATGAATTGAACAATCACTGTGAACAGGTGTTGCAACAAATATAGAATAAGGTTGTTTGTCTAATTCTAATTTAAATTGTTTGGTGTGCGTTTTCCACAAAGGTGTAATATTTTTTTCGTAAGGTTGTGCACTGGGTAATGGTTTAACCTGAACATCCTTTAATGTTTGATAGGTATCTTTATTTACGTATTCTTTCACTAAGAGCTCCTTTCAAAAAACTCTCCCATTCCATTCCCTTTTTATTCCAATTATAAAATCTATTATAAAATTTTTGTTGTTCTTCTAAATGATTTTGGATAAAATTTTCATGTAGATAACTTGCTGCAACTTCAATTGCTGATGCAAAATCTTTTGCCATTTGTTCATAATTTGTGGAATAATTTACATACACAGGCCACTCAGAACATGTTTCATATAATGCTCCAAAGTTATTAGTTATTACATGAACTCCTGCAGCAAGTGCTTCTAGTGCAGATGCACAAAAGGTTTCTTCAAATATACTTGGATAAACATACAAGTCATAATCTGTCATGTGTTCTAATATGTATTCATTTGGTTTATAACCAATATAATTTACATTAGGTAATTCTTTTGCTTGTTCATATAAAGGTTGAAACTGCCCGTCATTATTTTCTTTAAATTGATCTCCATATACCTGACAAGAACTATAAACATCTAAAGTGATGTTGGGGTTTTTAATTTCTTGCATAGCTCTTAACATTATATTTAAACCTCTCCAAGGTGTGTTGTGGTGTAATATTTTAATAGGTTGTCCTGCTTTGTATATTTTTCTTTTAGGAAAAGAAGTACAACCATTTTTTATGACTACTGATCTATCAGTTGGTATATTAAAAAAGTATCTAAACTTTTCATAAGTCCAGTGACTGTTAAATACGTACCAATCATATTGTTTATGATTATCTGGATTACTAAACCATGGATGTAAGTTAGGTTGATCATATGAATTTTTTTGCCAAAGTATATTAAGTTTGTTTGGATCAATAGGTACTTTGCCTGGTATCGATGTGCATATCTGTACTTGATCTAATATTTCTTTTGGAACATGCTTATGCAGCATTTCCATCTGTAGCTCCGTGGCTCCTCTAGGATTCATTATTCTTTTGTTTTAACACCCATTGTAACTTTAGTAACTTTGATTTCAAGGTCTTGTCTAAAGTCATCCACAGTAGTGTCAGTATTGGGGTCAGCAACATCATTATCAAAATCAGCTTTGCTAGCATATATCTTCCCCGTTCTTTTGTTTTTAATAATTTCTTTTGCTTCCGCAGGTATTTTAACTAATTCACTCATAATTATTTTCCTTGTCTATTGTATTTCTTATAACTTCTTTTTTCATTTTTGTTAAGTCTTTTTTTGTGACGGCCCGGTCGTTTCGGAGGTTTCGGACGAGGTACGTAGTGTACAAATTTTTGTTTAGCCATTTTGATCTGATCTATTTATTTCAAGTATAGATACCACAGCAGTTACACCTGTGCTAGTGCTGGACTCGAGATTTAATATATCACTTTCTTCAAGAATAATTGGACCTTTTGCTATGTTGCAAATTGTAGGACCAGAAATAGATGCATAAGCTATTTGAATGTTAGAGGTATTAGTTGCATCTGTAATACTTGCTTTAACAACCTTACTACCAGATTCGTTTGTTATTTGTATATTCTGTATGATCGCTCTCGAATTTGATGGAGAAGTATATACAGCTATTGCTGATGTAGTTGTCGGTGCATAGAATGCGTTTTTATAAATATTAGCCATTAATTATCTATGAGTATTAACTCAAAACCTCCTGAAGCTGCAGATGTAGAATTAGAAATAACTTGTAAATCTATATCTGTTTTTTCTGTAACTTTGTTTATTGCATATTTTCTCCAGCTACTAAAGCCACCTCTTGCAGACATATATTCTTTTACATTCCAAGCTGCATCAGTAACTGCATTATCTCTTGTCATAAATCTAAATCTATGTTCACTATCTTTAGAAGAAGATACATTTAAATTTATAATATATCCTGTTTTACCATTTGGAATAGTATATACCGCCATAAGCGTTTGACCCATACCAATAGTATCATAGCTTATGTAGGCTAAAATATTAGAATCAGTAGAACCTGTCATTGTAATTTGAGCAGCGTTAGATTCTAAAGAACCTGCTGTAACAACTCTTGCTCTAAATACTCTTCTAAATGTTTGTGTTGTAACAACTGGTGTTGTGCCATTCATAGTTACTGTATCTGTTACAAGATCCCAGTTAGTATCTAGACCTTGAATCTCTATTGTTCTTGCACCTGTTCCACCCGATGTATCATTTGCAGAAGCGCTAACAACACTTAAAGTTTGAACAGCTGTTGGCCAAGGATAAAGAATACTTCCTTCCCAAATACTTTCAAAACCACCTGATCCAACTGTTGGGTTTACACCAAACTTACTTACATTTGAATAACCAGTGAAATCTCCTTTTGCAACTGCAAGATAAAAATCTATTTCAGCTGATCCTGGAGTTGTTGATCCTGTTGTGTTTACATTATTACAAGACATTAATTTCTCCCACTAAACCAAGAAAATCTTTCTACTTCTTGTCGTAGTTCTTCTTGGAAAGTTGTATTTAATTGATCCTGAACTGTACGAATAGCTTGAGCAATTTGTCTTTGGTTTTCTTGTCTATATTCAGGGGTTGGTTCAGGAATTCCTGCATTAATTTTAGCCATTTTTAATTCCTAAAAGCTGAGTGTTGTGCAGATGTAACACCTTGACTTGTACGGTCAGGGCCTGAATAAGATCTATTTTCTCCACCTCCACCTCGGTAAATATCTTCAGCGGTAGGTTTTCTATTCATATTTACTGTCTGAATATCTCCTTGTGTATCTCTTCTATAATCTCTTTCAGCAGCTTTTTGTGCTCGTTTAGCAGCTAAGAAGTCTGCTATTGTTGCAGATCTTCCAAATAAACTTGATTGTACTTGAGTATTTAAATTTTGTAAGGCACTAATTGGGTTTACGGTTTCCGGTAAAAATGATGCAAGACCAACATAAGGATTTACAATACCTCTTAATACATTTCCTCTCAAACCATCTAATCCTATTTTCTTTAGTGCGTAATTTTTTACCCTGTCTTGTATAATATTACCTGCTATTTCTTTCATAGGCGGTAATTTTATACCACCCTCGGGTAATAAATTTAAATTTTCATTTACCATTGGTTGGTCTACACTAGAAAAAGAAGGTACATAACCTTCAAATCCAGGTTGAGCTTGTATTGCAGCTATTCCTATAGGGTCTTGAGCCATAGCAACATTGTTAGCATAATCTCTTAAAAATATTTCGTCCATTAGCCTCTCATACCATCAGGTTGTACATCTGCTCTAAAGGTACCAAATCTCCAGTTTTGATCAGTTGACGTATTTGCAATTTTTAAACTAGCAAACCTCGACCTAGCTCGGGTATCTATCTTATCAGTTGTATTATTTATTGTAAAGGGTCCGAGAGGTGAAGAGGCTGCTCCCTCTGCTGGATAGTCTCTTAAATTAATTGTTATCTGTGCATTTCCAGTTAATAATTTAAAATCTGGTATAAATCTTCTCATACTAATAAATACCTCTCCTTCAGCTAAAGTAAAATCACCAGATTGAATAAACGCAGGTATTGCTGTCTTAGATCCTGTTGAGTCTACTTCATTATTACCAACTTCATGAGCATAATAAGTAGATGCCCCGTTAACATTAGTTACGCCTTGTATAGTTGGATAAGTTGGAATTCCTGTTGCATTAAATTTAGTTGCATATGGGTTGTCATACAATGTGGCATCTGCCCAAGAGGTTCTATCCATAGAACCTGTAGTCCAAACATTCTCTTCATAGTTATAAGATACCACTCTATCTACTTCCTCTGATCCTGATTTAGGGTAAAACCAATTAATCTCACTATATAAATGATTTAAACCTGCATATACAATTTCTCCAGAATTATAATTAATACCTAGATTATTACCTTTATTAGTAAATACAAAATCTTCTACCAAACAAGGAACACCTTTTACAGTACCATCATATACAAAAAAGCCACCTGCTTGACCCATCCACCATACAGCTCCATTTACGTATTTTATTGCATGTTGACCAATAGCTCCACAATTACTTCCCACTTGTCTAATAGAGAAAGTAAATGGTGGTCCTACAAACTGCATTACATAGGCAGAAGTATCAGTAAGTATTAAAATATAATCTTTAGCTTTTGCTGCACCCACTATTTTAACACCAGAGTCTAATCTAAATGTTCCCGCAGTATTAATTGAAGTTGGTGTGTAATCATTAATATTTTCTTGGTCTGAAAATCTTATAAACATTTTATCTTGTTTAGATGGATTACCAATTATAGTTTCAGTTCCAAGAATAATTAAGTGTCTATCTCTTTCTGAAACAATAGACATTACTGATTTTGTTGGAGCACCGCTTACAACTGTTGCTCTAGTAGTTAATGCAGCTGGATCAGAATTTAAGGGACTCCATTGAAATGTTTTACCATTTTTAACAGTTGCAATTAATATTTGTCCAAAGTGATCTAATGACCAAGATCCAGGATCTAATACAACTGTAGAAGCTGTTGAAGCAGAACCCCAAGTTCCCCTTGACCAGGAACCTGTTCCCCAACCATATCCATATGTTTGTGATAATGGACCAACAGTTGCGTAAGGGTTAATATCTGCAGAACCACTTGCAGAAGTTGTTGCTGTTGCTGCAGTAGCCATAGTAATTGTAAAAGTGTCTGCATCAGGTGCAGTCACTATTTGAAAAGTGTTTGTTTCAAAATCAGCAGCTACATAACCAGCACCAACAGGTGGTGTTACGTTTGTAAATGTAAATAAATCTCCTACATCTAAGTTATGTCCTACGTAGTTTACGGTGACCGTTGCTGATGTATCTGTAGTATCGAATGTTGCCCCTGTAAGTGCTGCATCAAGAGGAGTAATATCATAAAAAGCACCTTCATAATATATAAATAAAGCTTTGTTAGTTCCTAACGCAACATATTTCCTACCATCTAAATCTGCCCACACAAGTTGTTCTCTAACAGCTCCAACTAAAGTAGAACTTGTTATTTGTTCCCAACCACCAATTTTTTCGGGTAGACCATATCTAAACCTAACAAAATCACCATCTGTCCATTGCCCTTCGGCTCCTGTTTCTGTGACTTGTTTGTTAAATCCTGGTCTTATTCGTACATTTGTTAAAGGCATAGTGCATTATAACCTATTACAAGCGAGTGTTCAATTAGACCTGATTTAATTAAAGTTTTTGTTATTATATAGATGTATATCCAAAATTTTCCAAGCAAGGGGAGAAAAAGGCCATCTTCTATTATCTAAAAGTTTATTTTTAATAGCTATTTTAGTTTCTTTCCATAAATCATTTTGTAAATTATTAGAACAGAGATTAGAGGCATATTTCCAAAAATTTGACTGATATGTACTTCCACCATGATAAATATAAGATATAAAATTTTCATATCTTTTAGCCAAATCATAAGCAAGACTATTTGAATCTTTAGTGCTTACATTTTTAAAAATATGATCAAAATAAATTCGATTTAATGAATCATAAAATAATCCTGATATTGCTTCAATAGGCTCATAAAAAAGAGCTCTATTACCGTTAAGCATAATTCTATTATTAATATAATTTTTAGCTTTATAAGATTCAAACTTATATTCTCTTAAATTGTTTTCATTAAAGTTATTTTTAAAATATTGTGAAAAATCAGATACCGCTTCTTTTCTAGAAGTTATATTATCATTATACAAATAACCAAAACCTTGTCTTGTTTTTAAAGGTATACCAAACATCCATCCATTTTCGTGCGCGATATGGTATGTAAAATTCCAAGTTCCTGGTTCTTCAACCCCATTTACTAAACAATGATTGATTGGAAGATTTACTTTTGTGTATTCATTATAATCATTTGGAAAACCTCTACAATCTATTACATAATCATAGGTATGTTCTTTGTTAATGGTAACTTTATTTTGATCTTGTTCTAAAGATTTAATATCAACGTTTAATTCAGTAAATCTATTTTTGTATTTTAAGTATATTTGTTTAAATATAACATCAGCTAATTTAAAATTATCAAAATGAATAGCGTATGACGGAGGCATTATAGGACTTACAAAATCATTTTTTCTCCAGTTTTTATAATAAACACCAGTTTTAAAAGTAAATTGTAATTCTTGTCCATCAAATTCAGGATTAAAATTTAAAGTTTCCCATAGTAAAGTAGGCATTGCTACTGTGCTACTTTCACCAATACCTAATATATTTTTCTTTGGGTTATGAATACAAGTAACATGCACATCTTCAGTATATCCTAAAAAATGAACTACACTTAATACACCAACAGTACCTGCACCAATAACTGCTATTTTAATCATTTCTAATTATCATATTTAAATTGAATCTTATTTCGTCTGTTTTAGGTCCAACACCTTTATGTAATAAATTACTTTTAAATATTTTTGCTTCACCCATTTTATCTCGATAAAAAACATTATCTACAATAGTACCTCCATCTGTTGTGTGTAGGTTATATAAAATAGTAATGTATTTATCGTCTTTTTTATCTGTGTGAAATTCAGTATTTTGATTTTTATAATACATATTAAAATATATTCTCATTATTTTAGAATTTTTGTAATTTTGTTTATCACAAATATTTTTATGCACTTTGTAAGCAAAATTAATTAAATGATTATATTCATCATTTAATTTTTTATCATCATCGAAATTATAATATGGATCAAAAGAAAAACCACAATGAGACCCTTTTAAAATATTTAATAATTTATCTCCTGGGTAGTTTTTATCAGTAGCTACAAACCATGGACAATCTAAAAGATCTCCTATAATTTTTATATTTTCATTAGTTGGTATTATATTTTCTTCAATTAAAACTTTTGTCATTATAATTTATATTCTTCTTTAATTAATTTAATATTTTTATTTATAAAATTTATATTGTATTCAATTTCACATCTTTGTTTTATTTTTTTTATTATAGAAAAAACTTTATCTTTAATATTCTCATCAACTTTAATTTGTTCAAAATGATTTATTAAATAAATCATCAACAATTTAATATTTTCTTGTTTGATAATATTTTCTCTTTTAGTAGTTACAAATAAATAAACTATATTTTCAATATCTACCCCAACTATATTTTTAATTTCTTCTCTAGTAATATTTAAATTTGGATTATAATATTCATTACCATAACAATTGTGTAATAATCCTGCAATAATAGTTTCATCATCACATTCTAATCTATCTAATAATCTAGCAACACCAATACAATGATCTAAAAAAGTTCTGTCGCTATGTATGATTTTGTGTGCACCTTTACTAACCAAAAATTCAACACAATCATAATAAAGATTAAGTAACATTATAAAAAATTAAACCATCCAGTAACTATATATTTATTATCTTTTGGTGCATTTACTCCTCTATGCATGTGAGAGGGGCCTGCAGGCCATATATGAAAACCCCCTGCTTTAGGAATAAGAGTTATGTTTTGATAAATAAACTCTGTACCACCACCATCTTTAATATCGTTTAAATAAATCATCCATGCAAATACTCTATTTAATTTGTTTTTAAATCCATCATTCTCACAATGAATATAGTGGTAATAATTATTTGGATTAAATTTACAAAGTTGAGCACTAATATCTAAACCCCACGGTTTTAAACAATCATTAAAAAGTTTATATTCATTTAGGAAACTTTCGATACCTTTTTGAATTGCAAAACCTAATCCAAAAAAACTTTCTTGTTTTTCTATTTTAATATTAATTTCTAAATTATTTAAGGGTTCTGTTCCACCTCCACCTGGAGAAGCATGCTGTATATTTTTTTCAAACCAATCAATTAATTGATTACAAGATTTTTTAGAAAAAACTTCTTCATGACTATGGATTATACTTTTCATTTTATTAATATTAAAAATAATTAATATTAATATTTAATCTTCCCTCAGGTGTAGTGCAAGTAGAACTATTATGCAACACAGTAGGGTCAAAAAAACAAGCTCTGTTTTCTATACTTTCTACTTTATTGTTATTAATTCTTGTGAATCCATCATTACTGTTTAAATAAAAAAGAAATCCTTTGTGTTCAAATTCATAATCTTTGTGCACTCCATGTTCAAATATAGATGGTGTAGGTGGATAAAAATTAGCTTTAACTCTTACCATAGCTTTAAAATCTAATTTTTTTAAAATAGGTTCTATTAAATTTATATAATCTGAGTTTGGTTTACTTTGATCATAGAATAAATGCACAAATGAAAAACCATCATTAGATGTTTCTGTTGCAACACCTTCTCTTTTATACCAAGGAAAATTTGGTGAAAACATAAATTTTTTTATTTTTTCACATTCTTCTTTTTTTAACCAGTTATCAATTATTTGATAATGATTATTCATTATCTATATCTTTTTTTATTCCACCAAATGCTTTTATATCTATTTAAAATTTTGGTAGCCCAATTTAAAGATCCACGGTTAAATTCTTTTTCATAAGAAACTTCCATTTTCCAATTATTTCTTTTAAAAGGTATTACTTGAACATAAGGCATGCCTCTTTCAAATTTTTTTACAAAAGATGGGTACTTGTGCCTATTAAAAATAAAAGGAAAGTTTATAACTTGTGGATATGTATCTGTATCTACAATAGCTGGTAAAATTCTAAAATAATCTTCTTCTCTATGTAACGGAGGTACAAATAAACAAGACCATCCTGAAGGAGTAATTATTTTAAAAGGACTAATTATTTTAGGAATTGGGCACACACCTTTTGGAGAATTTTCTTGAGCAAGGTAGGATTCTGTGCCTCCTACTTGATGAGGGTCATGATTTTCCGCCACTTGTTGAAAACTTAAATCTTGCATCATGTGTTGCCCCATAGCAAAATCTATTTTAATAATTTTTTTCTTTTCTACCTCATCCATTACATTATAATGAACAATCATATCTTGAGGTAATCTTAAAAGATAACCAGAGGTCATTGAATCTTGTAAAGGCATACAACCTTTTACTGTTATATCTCCAACTTTATTTATAGGTGCATTTTTAAACCAATTTGGCATATGCTGATGTGCTGGTATAGGTTTTATATCCTCTATGTCTTTAGCAAATTCCGTAGTTATAAATTTTATTTTATTTTCCATCAATTTTACTATTCTCGTCTGATTGCATGTTTATTAAATGAGGTGGTCTCGAAGCTGCAAATTCAACAGCAATTTTACCTAAAGTGTTTACCAGATGAACCATACTATCACCATCTAATATTAATTTTCTTTTTTCATTTAATATTTTTATTTCATGTTCTTCAAATAAAAATTCTCCACCACCATCTTCTCTTTGAATTATTTTCATTAATCTCTATTCCACGGTAGTCCAAAATATTGTCTTTTATCCATATGTAAATGTTTGTTAGGACCTTCTGCGTCAACATAATGGATAAATGCTTGAGCACACCAGTCTCCTAAATATTTTTCTCTATAGTGTTCTTGTGCACATCCAAAATACAACACAGCGTCTCCTGCATCGCATATAAATGGTTTATTGTCAATATAAATTGGCCATTTCTTATCTGCACCAATATTAACACTAATACTAATTTCACATTCTGGTCTATCTTTGTGTTTTGTTAATTCAGCACCATAAGTGTACATTCTCCAATAAGAATAGGTAGGTAATAATTTTTTACTTAATTCTTTTTCCATCAGATCTTTTTTTCTTAACATAATAGTTTCAAATATAGGATCAGAATAAAAATATGTTTCAGCTCCATTAGTTATTTGTCCAAACAAATCAAAGTTAACATCATTTATTTTATGTTTTAAACAAGCATAGTCCTTTAGAAGACTTGTTTCATCTTCAGATAAAAAATTTTTAATTATTTTATTTTCTATTTTATCCATGATACTATTGAATATTTAGTCCCTTTTGTTACTGGTTTTACTTTATGAACATACAAAAAATTACTTGGAAAAACAATAACTGTATTTTTTACTACCTCAATTTTTTCTTCTGTATCATTATCCCAACTTTTAAAAACTAATTCTCCACCCTCATAGTCATCATTTAATAAATATACAAAACTTAAAAAACGTGGATCATACATACTATCATCAGTATGATAAATATAATGACCACCAATTTCATATTTTAAAACTTGAATACTTTCGATAAGTATTTTGTCTCTGCTGTTTTTTATCGAATATTCTCTTATATATTCTTTCATTATCTGTAAAATAATTTTTTTAAAAATATTACATAAATGTTGGTTTGTTTTAGATTCACTTATGATATTATTTAAATGCCACACAGAACAGCTTCTTATTTCTGGAATTTCTTTTTTTGTTGTAAGCAAAGCACCTTCATAAATAGCATAAGGAGACTTACAAATATCTAAAATATTTGCAGCCAATTTTTCAGGTAAGGCGTTATTGTATATTTTTACAAAATTAAAAAGATTGTTTTTCATTGTATATTCTTAAAGAATATACATGTTTTAAGGCATTTGTAAAATATTTCTCCATTGCAAACCAGGTTGATTTGCACAAAATTCCCAAAAAGTTTCTTGCATAGGATAAGTTATTTGACTGTAGTCAAAATTAACCATGTATGATTTATAGCTTGCCCAAACTGTTCTATCTGGGTGGTCTACATTTACAGGATTTCTTACAAATAAATTTATTTGCTCAATCCAACCATTCATTTTTTTTCTTAAATCTTGTTCAGAAAAAAATCCATTATCATTACCTTTGACTATAGGTGCAAATACTACAGAATTTTCTGTAGAACTTTCAACTTTTAAAAGATCTTTTTGTAATAAATTCCAATCAGAATCATTTATAGAAATTATTCTATAATCATTTTGATTTATATTTAAATTATTAAGATCGGTGTCATTTGCAGCAATCTTATAAATTGTATTTTGTTCAATTTCTTTTGATAAAATTACATATGCCATTTATTTCTCCTATGAATCATAAACTGCTAAAAATCCAGGCTTACCATTTGAATCAGTATTTTGGCCGCCTTGAATAGCTGTATTAGTTGCTATTAAAAAACCCGCTATTAAGTTTGCATTAGCTCCTGGAGCAGTGCCTGTGTTTCCCGCAGATCCTGGTCCTCCTGGACTACCACCGTTTCCACCGTTTCCACCGTTTGCAGTTCCAACGTTAGTCAAAGTAGTAGAGCCTCCTGCATTTCCAGGATTTCCTACATCGACAGTATTACCTGTGTTTCCTGCAGCACCGATGTTAAAGTTAAGTGTAGTACCTCCAGCAACAGCTGAAGAGAAATAACCATAACCTCCGTCACCTCCTTTACCACCATTGTTAGAATCATGAGATCGAGCGCCAGCTCCACCTCCGCCACCCCCGATGTAAGCCAATACCGTTGAACTAGCTGGTGAAGTTGTTGTGCTCGAAGAAGATGGTCCTACACCAACAAAATTCATTTTAAGTGGTTGTGCTCCACCTGATCCTGAACTTGCAGCTGTAATTCTTCCGTCAGCATCAACAGTAATATCTGCTGTAGTATAAGAACCTGGACTGACATTGGTTGAAATTAATTGAGCAGAACCAACTGAACCTGTAGCAAGTTTTGATTGTGTGATTGTAGATTGAGCAATGTTATTTCCTGTAACAGCAGATGCTGCTAGTTTTGCAGTAGTAACATTTGATTGTAAAATTTTATCAGAAGTAATCGCATCAGTAGCAATTTGTGCAGAACCAATTGTTCCACCTAAAGTGTTTAATGCTATTTCATTTAAATTTGTTCCATCAGAATAAGCAGCAACTATTGCAGCTTCGCCTGCAGTAAAACCAGTTCCACTAGCAGTTTTAATTGTTAAATTTGTTACACCGGTTACAGCAGACAAATCAATAATATAGAATTTTTCAATTCCATCTGGAATTGTTACAGTTGATGCAGTTGTCAAAGTTCCAGTGAACTTTAAAATCATATTTCTTGCATTTGATAATGCAGCATTAGACATTACAAGAGCTACAGTACCGCCATCAGAAAGTGCGACTGCTTCATAACCTGCGATTGCTTGTTGTACTAAGTTTAAGTTTGTATTTGTTTTATCACCCCATGTACCAGCATTTTCGCCAGTGACCATAAGTTCTAGTTTTAAATCTGTAGAATAACTTGATGCCATAAAAAATTTCTCCTAAATAACTACAATATTACCTTTGTTAAGCAGCAAGGTCAACCTCTGTCCAAACATTATTTACACCTAGATTAATCTCTTGCCATGCAGTGATATTAAGGCTACCTGAAGTAGAAGTCAACTCTACACCTGTTAAACTTACATTTGCATCAGCAGTGTTTGTAACACTTCCTATATTAGCAGATAATTGTTGTCCTGTAACCTCCGCAACAGATACTGCTTCTACTGAATCAATAGCCATAGTCATTGATTGGCCTGTAACTGTTACATCAGCATCAGCATCAATATCTTCCTCACCCATAGCCATTGTCATAGCTATTCCAGTGACATCCACAGGAGTATTTAAATCTACTGTTTCATCACCAATTGCTGGAGTTAAAGAAATACCGGTTACTGATACATCAGAATTCGCTTGTGTAGTTACTGAACCAATACTTAATGTTGCAGCAATACCATCTACAATAGGTCCTACTTCAATATTTTCAATAACTTGTCCGACACTTGTGTTTAAGGTGTGTTCGGTTACGTTAACTGAAATGTTTCCATCAGCAGCAATATCTACAGTTCCAACACTTGTAGACATTTGTAGATTAGCAGAATCTAATTTATTAGTTGAAACTGCTCCAATATTAGATGATAATAAAATACCTGTTACATCTATACTAAAGTCTGTAACTGCTGTAGTTGATCCTATATTTGAATTTAATAAATTTCCATTAACATCTACATTTGCGTTTGCAATTGGTATTTCTTCACCAATAGCACTTGTTAATGAAATACCGTTTAATTGAACGGTATATGCATCTCCCCAAACTAGATTACCCCAATCTAGTCTGCCCCAACCAGCGTTTATTTCAGCTGTAACTGAATTAGCGCCGATTGAGACAGATAAGGGAATATCTAAACCACCGTAGTTTCCACTACCGTAAGCTCCACTTCCATAGCTAGCGTTATTTAAACCTGTAACTTGTACAGTTACATTTCCTTGGTCACCCCAATTGTTTTGACCCCAGGTTCCTTGATTCCACGCACTAGCCATATCATTTTAGTTCCTTAATTACGCAATTCTTAGAATCGCAGCAGAAGTTGTGAATGCAGGGAACTGGATTGTAAATGTTCCAGATGTTGCAGTCTTGTCTCCACCGAAATCTAACACAGCAACTGCTTCAGTAGTACCTGTACCACCATCAGTTGTCGTGTTGTAAATCAAAGCACCTCTTGCAGTAAGAGTAACTCCAGTAAATGATAAATTTGCAAAATTAGTAATTGCAACTCCTGAAGAAACTTTAACTCCAGAATTTACCAAAGCTTTTCCACCTGCAGTATATCCTGCTGGTGAAGTTACTTCGCCAGATGATGAATAGTTAGTAGTTGATGCTCCTAATGTAGCAGTAGAAACATACATTGCTAATTTAAATGTATCTCCACCTGCACTATCAAAATCATGCTCACCCGCTAATAATTGCTTTTTGAACGAATTGCAAATTGCGTTAGTTGTTATTGCCATAATTATTCTCCTTATTAATAAATTGTATTAGGAGTAGGACTTGGCACTTTAATTCTTGGCACGCCATCATCATACTCCGCACGTCTTCTTCTACCCATTTGTTGTAGGGCAAAATTCTGTACTTCTTCATTATACTTATCATTGTACAGCTTGTACATATCCATGGGGCCTTTTAAATACCTAAAACATTCAGCTAAGACACCATGTAATAACATTGATTCTTGGTATGTAGATAAGAATGTATTATTAGTTGATGTAAACTGTGGTGGATCTTTAATAAAATTAATTTGAATTGTGTATGCAGAATCTGGTGTAGGAGCCACTATTAAATTAAAATCATCCCAATTAGCCCAGTATTTAGGAAGACCTTGAGCAGCATTGTTATTATATTCAGAAATAAAACTTGTATCTCTTTTCTCAAGAAAAGTTCTAGTTGAGTTGTCAATTACTTGTACTGATCTTATAATTGTCAAATCTGCAGGTAAACTTACTGCTCTGTTCCCCGCTGTAAAATTAGATGTCGAATATTTTCTTAAATCATCATAATCGACCTTGCCAGCAACATCTAGCTCAACAGATCTAATAAAATTTTGTATTATTGTATCTGATAAAACACTACTACTGACTTCAGTATAATTTCTAATTTGTGTTAAAAAATCTGAATAAGTTATTGCCATTATGAAATCTCCACTGTTACAGATCTAATTATAATAGAAAGCTGTCTGTTTCTATTTTGCAAAGAAGGATCTGCAGGTATCATCGCAGAAGTACCTTTGTTATCATAAGCAAAATCTCCAGGAAGTGTTAAATTAGCAACACCTACTGAAGCTCCACCTGAATCTGCCTCAACTCCACTTATATCTGTTGGTTGTTGAAATCTTTGGGGTCTTGTATTTTGTAAAGCAATAGCATCAGCTACAATACGTTTTCTTCTAATTTGTGGATGCTTAGGTTCAAATTCAGAATAATGAACTAACGATCCATTCCATTCTTTAACCATTTCATTGTATGGAAAAGCCATACCCGATCTATCGGATATTGCTTGTGATTTTTTACCTGTAGCCCATTTTGCCATAATTAAACTCCATTAGGATAAAAAGATTGTGGAGTGATAAATGTTGATGCTCTTTGACCATCCTCATCTAACGCTCTTTTCAATTCATCCTCATAAATTAATTTATTTTGTTGTACAAGTTGCGGTGCTTTTTTCATTGAAATGTAATAAGCTAATCCTGCACACATGCATGGTAAAAATCTATATGCAACATCTGCATCATTTGTATATGCACCTGCATCTTCAATTCTTTTAATTACATAAAATTTTAAAGTTGTGTAAGTGTTTAAATCTGGTGCTTGGTATAAATATATTTTAGGTGTTGTTTGTCTATCAACATAATATTGTGATGGTTGTCCAGTTGCTAATTTATTGGGTAATGCAGCATAAGCTGATCTATCTATTTTAGTAATTGAAACATCTTGAGTATTTGCATTATTTGATGCTGCAGCAGTTGAGGATACATAAGCCTCAAGAACATCATTAACATCTGAATCAACGGTGTATTCAGCTTGTCCTGCAACCATAGGTATTTCGTTTAATTCGGTTTTCCAAAGATGAATACCTCTATTGCCCCATTCAGCAAATAATAGATCTAGACTTCTTCTAGCTGAACGCATGTCATAACCAGAGTTGGTTGATAAACCACATCTTTCATAACCTTCAGAAATAACATCATCTATGTTTAAATTAAAGCTCGTAGTTCCTGATGTTGCCATTAGTATCCTTTTTGCGATTATACAATTTCTTGGATTGTACCACTTTTTGGCTAAACTTTGAAGACCTTAGGTTTTTTGCTATTAGGTTTCTTTTTGACCTGTAATCTTTTCTTTTTTTCACCTCTAGCGCCTCTCAATTGTCCCTCTATCTGTTTTGTTATTTGACCTCTAGATATTGCCATTACACTAAATCTTTTGCCTTTCCTATTATGGGTTTATATTTTGTTTTACCTTCTGATCTGTAGGCTAACATAAATTGTTCTCTTCTATTTTCGGGTACCCAGCTGCAATGTATCCATCCTGAGTTTGGCTCACCAGGAGTATAATACTCCAAAATTAATTGATCTGTTTCAAGATTTTTTTTAATCCAATCTGCAACTTCAGCATTATCTACACCTGCACATTCAAAATCTGCAGCGCAGCCTTGTGCATGCTGTGAGTTTACTGAGCTACCAATGGCTAAACATAGTTCTTCACTACGGAATCCGCTAGTTATCTTAACTCTGCCAAAATGATCCCTGACCGGTTGTAAAATATTTTCACATAGTAATTTTAGATTTTCTATTTGACCAGCTGAAGGATTGTTATTAATCCCCTTTCTAACAGCAGTATCGGATTTAATAAGTTCTAACAAAGTGAAGTTTCTAGAAAGGTTCATTATTTATTACCATTAAATTCTATATTACCTGAAATTGATATTCTTGTTTCATCAGAATTGTTAAAAGGATAAACAACATGTCTAAGTAAAGATGGAAATAAAATTATACTCCCTTCTTCTTCTTTATTTAAAATAAATTTATGTGTCAAACTTCTACCAATAATAGAATTATAATTGAAATGAAACTCAGATTCAACTGGTAGCTTCATCCATAAGGAATAAGAAAAAATACCATCATGTTCATGAAGAGGAAGGTATTCTCCTTTTTTTTGATAATTAATCCATACTTTACCATGCACTAAAGGAAGTGGAGTATTAATAATACTAAAATTTTTTAAATAATTTGGATAAATTTTATCGTATTCGATAAGCATATCATTTATAAAATGATGAAGTTTTTCAGTATTTATATTTTTTAAATAGTAATGTTTTGCAACATTATCTTTAGTTAAATTTGAAGTTAATTCTTTTTTATTATTTAAATCTAAACATTCTTTTAATAAGGAATCATACAAGGTTAAATTAATTTTACTTTTTAAAACCCCATAATTTAACAAAGGTACGATTTGCATTTTATTTTGGTTTTATAATTCTTTTTATACTTATACTACCATCTATATTTTTTTCAAGCTCTGCTTCTACAGTCCCACACATGTACTGAATATTAACATTTACATCACGTTCTGCTAGGCGTTTTCCCTTCAAACAATCTGACATAGATTGTTTTATTCTATGTTCTTTAAGCTCTCCTGCGATAAACATACAGAGAGCAACCACACTACTAATAACCGTTTCCATTAGCAAACTCCCGTTGTTTGTCTTTTAATTTTTCTATATCTTTTTGAGCCTTATCTAACTGTTTCATTAAAAATTCTATATTAACTTTATTAGTCATATTCATCTCTTGAGTCTGTTGCATTTTTTCTACTTGTTTATATA
>Ga0208303_1000354_pt1 | contig 18862 bp, 28 predicted proteins | sample CB_VirMetaG_2_FD_184537 | JGI IMG/M metagenome (GOLD analysis project Ga0208303, IMG submission 184537) | Freshwater to marine saline gradient viral communities from Chesapeake Bay - CB_1504_2 Viral MetaG (SPAdes) (version 4) | ecosystem: Environmental > Aquatic > Marine > Coastal | place: USA... | reverse complement strand
AAAAACACGCGCTTGTGTTATATGTTGACCCCACCCCTGTCTCTCATCTCTTTAATACTCTTCTTACCATGGCAAGACCTGCATAAGAACTGCAAGTTGTCTAAGTCATACGCATCACCACCATCAGCAAGTGGCTTAATGTGATCTAGGTGCAGGTCCTTCAGTAGCTTTGGCTCTTGATAGCACGCTTCACAGATACCGCCTTGCACCATAATGTACCAGGTGCGAAATTTCCTCCAGCGTCTGCTACTGTACAGAGGGTTATTGCTGTAGTCGCTCCTGGTCTTGTTGTTGTGGTGTCCTAAGTACTTCATGCTACCACTTGTTTAATTCATTATACTTATTCTCTAGCACTTTAAACTCAAACTCCTTATCGTTGTAGTTCTTAGTAGCTTGGTCGTATATCTTAACCACATCACCAATGGCACTGTATAGGTCCTGCAACACTTGCTTGTCCTCTGGGCCTTGCTTGATTGCTATGGCTAGCAGCTCTGTTCTTAGTGCTAGTAACTGGTTTACCTTATCTTTCATAACTCCTCTGTGTTTGCATCATAGCGCTCTTTTAAGAGCTCGTGTCTCATTCTAACACTATGATAGTTATTATTCATTTGATCTAACTCTCTAGATATGTCCAGCACAAGCTGAAACGCATCTATTACTACTATCTTATCATTACCCTTACACCTCGTGGACCAATTACCAACCTCTATCTGTAAACTTAGCAACTCCTCTACTTTCTTGTCAACTATACTTATCTTCATCTTCTATACTGTTATCTTCTACATACTGGTGCCTATCTACATTATACAGGAGCCTTATAGACCCTATTGGCTTCTCTCTACCCACGTCAGGATTCTTAACCTTGCGCACATTTACCCACACTTCGCCTGCTTTAGAGTTATATACCTTTTGCGTAGGTCTATAGATTTCTATACAGTTAAAGCATAGCCTGTACCACATTTGACCATGTGCCATTTGACTAGGATCTTGTGGAGGTATATAACTAAAATGGCTTTTGCTATCTATATACTGCTGCGGCTTTATAGTGTGATTAATAAGCCATATAAAGACTTGATTCAGTTTACAAAAGTCAATTACATTACTCATCAACGCCCTTACATTTTGCTCATGTGGTAGATCCGTCTCTGGCTCTATCATCATCAAATGGTCAAATATTATCGCATCATAAGATATATTTAAGCCCTCAATACCATCTTTTAACAGCTTCCATGTAACGCCAAGTCTTGGAGTATCTAATACATGAAAATGATTCTGTAAAAAGTTTTCTACCTCTTGCTGCTCTGTATCGTCCAGCTGCTCGTAATGCTTACCGGCATAAATATAGGCTAACTTCTTATAGATATGCTGAGGACTAAACTCCTCTGGACCCCATATGAGATATTTTAAACCGTCTTTCGCTTGGTTTACGGCTACATTATACACAAAGCTAGTTTTGCCGCTGTTAGGCGCTCCGTAAACAATACAGTGCTCACCAGCCTTAGAGGTGAATACGCCCTCCAGATTCTCATACCCTAGATTATCACCAGACTTGGGTTCTTTGAAGAATCTATCAGACTCTAGCTGGTCCTTTATTTCCTTATCCTTAAAGCTGTATAACCTAGCGCTTAGTACCTGCATCTCTTCGTCTTGCTTTGATTATTCTAAACACTCGCATCTTAGCCTCTTTTAACGTAGTATATTCTACACCCTCGGCCTCTAATTCACCTACAGCGTTCTCTATCCACTTCTTAACGTTTGCATTTTTCGCCTCTACTCGGTTACATACTTGGCGCACTATTGCGAAGTGCCAGCTGTTCATTTCTAACATATCACTTAGCAGCTCATTTATTGCTTTAGGTTTCTCCGTGCTATATATATCTCTGTGGTTTAATGTATTTTCATGTCGCGCATTTTGCGCGTTTAAGGACTGCGCATTTTGCGTATGCGCATTTTGCGCGTTAGAAATAGTTATACGCCTTTCTGGTGTTCCGGAATTATATTCTGTTTTTCTCATAATATACCCAACCTCTTCTAATTGCTCTAATCCTCTCTGTATAGTTCTAAAATTTACACCACTCGCACAGCTTAAAGCCTTATCTGTTGCCCAGCAATATCCTTCTTTCCTGGACAAATTATCCACAGCTGCTAAAAGTAGCTTTTGGCTCGCTGTAATATCTTTTAGATCTATTATCCAGTTTGTTATTACAAGGTATTTGTTATCTAAAGCCATAACTAACAAGTTTTTAAAATATTTAACAAATAATCTTTTAGAATAGTAGCACCAATCATCTCACCGTGAGAACCGCCTTTATCAGGGTGAACCTTTACCGCAACATTTTTAAAGGCCCTTTTTAGATCAATTTCATTAATAGTACCCTTTTTAGATATTTCAAATCTGATAAAAATATTCTCTTTAATAATTTCCACTAAATCTAAAGGTAAATCAAAATTATCTAAAGCATAACACAAATAACTGGTTTCGATTTGCTCTATTTTCACTCCCTTAAATTTGCCAAAAGGCATCACTTCATAGCTCATAATTAATTATTTATTCATAAAAAAACCCTTCCTAGATTCACCAGCTTGACCTCTGGATCCTCTAAAAAGGGTAATGTAAATCTCTTGAATTTGGCCTACCGGTCAAGACAGCCACCTTATAAAACAGGGCAAATATAGTATTATTTTTTAATAGTGTCTTTTTCTGCTTCTCTGTCTTTGTTAAATGCTTTAAGGTTTGCGTTCCCTTCTTGTGTCTTTGTTTTAGATTCTTTTAAGTTTACTGGGCTTTCTTTGATGTTTACTACCATAATGCAGCTGCCAATAAATAAAGTCATCAAAATTAAAAATACAATGCCGCGTCTATCTTCCATTTATTTTTCTTTTCGTGCCGCTCTTCTATCTCGTCTTATTTCTGCTTTCGCCCTTATCTTTTCAATGTCAATGGCCGCCTCTGTTTTCTTAGCGTTAATCTTTTCGTTTCTTCTACTATTAAAGTAAAATCCAATAACGCCCAACATAATTGCACTATTTGCAGTCATTATTTCCAAGCCATCAATTAAACCTTTGTAAATGCAAAATATTTGCGCTGCCGAATAAGTAACCGCTGACCACATTGCAAGGATTGGCCGTATTAGTTGAGGTAATTTAAACGGGCTTGTCGAATCAATCCTTAATCGCTCGGTTAGTGTGGCTTGCCTTTCCTCTCCAGATTCTGAATTATTATCTACTTGAGTACCGACTGAGTTTATAATTTTATCAATGTCAATCATTTTACCACCTTGCTTTAGTTCCTCTAATATCGTAATGCACAAAAGTGTTATAAAGACCTAACCCTCCTTGCTTCATTCTGCCTAATTTAATTAACGTTTCAATTGAATCGTATAATTCTTTTGGTGTATATCCTTTGGCGTTTATATCTGCCGCTTTCGCATACAAATGTTGTGAATTTTTAGCTCCAACTTTTTTATTGTGGCTTTCTGTTCGATAACCACTGCCTGTTATAGATATGGGAGAATTTAGATAATCTCTCAGCACCTCTAAATTATTACACAGCTCTTGCAAATTATCCATATACTCACTTGGTACTACTGTGCCGTCTGAGCAATCAAATTCTTTTCTTTTAAAATGTGGTGTCATTTTTTTCTTTCATTATCTGCCCAATCCACGGCACTTTGCCACCTTTCAATCCAATCTCTAACCCACAATTGTCTCTCTTCATCTTTCCTTTCCAAAATTTCAATCCTTCTTTCTATACCTTTTATTTCTTGGGTGTTTTTATTTATTGAATTATTAAAAGTGTTCACTTTACTTTGAACATCTTTAATATCAAAGAATATTTGCGTCATTAAAAAGCCCACAATGGAAATCAAAATAGGATAGGCAAAAGACTTAAGTTTGTTTTGAATTTCTTCTGGCATTATATATCTGAGCTTATTATTTATATTATCTCATCTACTTTGTAGAACCCTTGCTCATACATTTCGGCTTCCGTTAATTCTACTGCCGTTGAAGGTATCAAGTTTGCCATATTTATTCTGTCTCCAATCTTTGATGTTATGTAAGCGGATAATGCTGTGCGTTCTGCTTATAAGTTTAGTTCCTTAAAGTGTAGTGGCATTGTCTGTGAAATTAGGTAATTCAGGTGAAGGTTTAGGCACAAACTGAATTTCGGGTAGGTTTTTCACCCATCCCCACGGCACTTGTGATTGGTCTACCTCTTCCTTTGAAATTACCCAATTATCGTTTAAATCTTGAATCGGATTAAAAAACATACCATCAGTGTATTCTTTTCTGATAATTGTATTCTTTTGCTGCTCTGTTAATTTATATACTATCATACGTTTCTACTTAATGCCGTTTGAAATGCTTGAACTGAGTTATACAAATTCGCCATTTCTGTTGCCGTAAGTTTTGGGGCAAGGTAAAACATTGCGCACTCAGCATCTGAATAAAATAATGGTGTCCCTGTATTGTTAATAGCATTTATCCAAATTTCAGTATTGGATGGAGTTTCTGTTATATCTGAAGTATCTGTATAATTTAACGCACCATTCTCGTACAATTTACCCGTATTAACGGCATCGTTAACTATTGAAAATAATCCGACACGCACGTTAAACTCAGAGCCAACTTTATTAAATAAATCTCCATCGTTACCAATTCGAAAAAGTGGCTTATTGGTATAGTAAGGCCATAAGGTGTAATACCCATTATCACCCGCTGAGCTTCCATAGTTGCCAAACAGAGCCTCTGATGTGTTATCGTTTATTGACGTTCTGCAATAATAACCCATTGCAACATTGTCTTTTGATAATTCCGTTCTTGGGTTAAAATGCGTTTCTGCATATCCATCGACTCCATTGCCTTTTGCTCCCGTTGCTGAATGTGTCCAACCACCATTAAACGTTAATCTAAACGCCGCATCTGTATCTAATGGATTAACCGCATTAAATTTATGCAATGATGCAGTTCCTCCCAACATTGGATACATTGCCTTTATTTTAGTATATATCCCATCAGTTTTTAACCCTACAAATAAATTATTTGTTAAAGTCCAAATTTGCGAACCCGTTAAGGTATAAGGTGAAAAAACATTCCCATCATTTGGAATAGCTAAAGCGTTTAAATATGCAGTTGCGTCTATATCAAAACCGCCTCCGCTAGTCTTATCGTAAATAAGGTCACTCCCAAGATACACCTTTTTTATCTCGGTGTTTCCTAAGTAAATCTTATTTATACCCCCACTTCCTAACTCTATACTCATACCGCGTCAGTTATAAAATATAAGGTTGTAGCTACTTTTGCACCGCCTGTGTATTCTGCACTAGTCAAACTAACCATATTGACAATTTTATCCGCCCCGCTTATTACGGGCACTGAATCAACTTTGTCATTATCTAACTCACCAATTGACACACCATTGGAAGTAATTTGCGCTTCTGCTGCCGTTGTATAACTTGCTGTTGTAGCGTCTAAAACCGCGCTATGTGCTTGAACTGTTGTGCCAATCGTTGAGGGTTGTAATGCGGTGTCTGCCTTTGTGCCTTGTGCAGCCGTTGCAAATGCTGCATCGTTTAAAGTGTATGTAACTAAATTTGCACTACCTGATACACTGAATGCACTGCCGATAGCTTCAAAAGACTTAAACTGTAGGTCTGCATTATTTTTTTGCTTAAAAACACCTACACCCGAACCGACGTTTGACGCTGTATTTATCTCACCACCACCACCACTTGGGGGAGCAGTGTAGTTACCCGCGTCATCTAAATATAAAGTACCACCACTACCTGCGGAAGTTATGGCAGCACCATTTAAGTTTGGCGTTACTATTGGGTTTGTTGTCAAATTTCCGTTATCCGTAACTTCTTGTAAATTTACATTACTTGACAAAGGGCTTGCCGTTGTGCCGTCTCCCGTTAGTGTTGCATCCGTTACAACTGCGCTTATAAAATCTAAAGGTATCTCTATCGGTGTACCCGCGCCCCCATTTCTACTGAATATTAATTCATAACCTCCAGAGGGCACAGCTGCCAAAATCACACCATCTATATTTTCATCGTAAGCCTTATCAATAAGATCATACATCGTTTGCCTGTGTGAGGCCGGTACAATATCAGAGAAATCAGCCAAAAGGTTATTTACAGCCGCTATAATTTGTGTTTTGTCTAATGCCATTATTTAACTTTTTATTTTTTATGTGCTTGTGCTAGTTCTAACTATCAAAATACTTCTATTGCCTACTGTTATCTCTCCTGAGCTCGTTTGCAGTAATATAGCCCCTCCATTTGCAACAAAAGTATTTAAAGTAAATATAGGTAAAGCCACGCTAATTGTATAGGGTGCAGTCTTACTCGTGCTTATTTCTTTTTCTGCTATAATTATAGGCGAGCCATCAGGATTAATATCTAAGGCCAAAGCAATAGAAGCAGGATTCTGTGTTTTTGCTGTAATTTCTAAATCTATTCTTAGATTATAGCTGTCACCTAAAGCAATAGGCGTTATTTTGTTATCACTCCACAGTGGAGCTGTAGCCGCTGCTGGTAAATAATCAGTATTTGTGTCGGTACCAAGGCCATCAATGGTTAAAAAAGTGGGTATGTCTAAAATAACAAAATCACTAGACACACTGTCTGTATATATGGCCCAGCCTAAGTCACCTGCTGAGTTATAAGCCAATAAGTCCCAGTCTGGAGAGCTTACGTCTGGCAGATCTATAGTTTGTTTATTGCTTATAAGTGTGTATCTGTTAACATATTGTATCGTTCTAGCTGGCACATAGACCTCTTGTGGATTAAATGGTATATAATTTACACCAGGTAAAAGAACATTTCCGTTTAAGTTTGCGTTAATATTCCATGTTAAAGGTCCATCTGTTGGGTTTATTGGTGGCTGTATGCTGAAAGTTGGAGGTGTGCCGCCATTACCTGGGCCATCATTAGCTATTGTTGCCGGTACTTGGTCTATTTCAACCATTGTAACATCCCATTGGCTCTCACCTATCAATAGAGTAGCCTTCGTTAAAACATACTTTTTTGTATCGTAGTAAAATAGATTAATAGGCGCTATGTCATCCCAAAAGGAGCCGTAATATTTAGCGCGCGGGCCGTCTTGCAGCTCTAGCATTTGCCGCGCTAAAAACGAAGGGTAAGGTTCGGCCGTTCCAGGTGCAGGAGGTGCGCCCTCTGCCCAATCTTTAAGGTTAACCCATGCTGTGCCATTCCATACTTGGCTCTCTGGTGCCAGGAATAACTCACCGTCATTTAATAGAGGGCCGTCTACTTCTTTAATTATGGTGCTGTTGCTGTTTAAATTTTCGCTTTGATAAACTAACTGCGTTAATTTTGGATTGGCCTCCGCTTTTATAACTTGATCTGAAGGTGATGCAGAAATTGTTACGCCTGATTCTATTATAATATTAAACTCAACAAATAGAAGAGATGAAGTAGCAAAAGCAGGCGTTGTGTAAGATCTAGTAACCAAAACAGGAGCCACAACCGCATAGCTGCCAATCTCTGATATTACTATAACCCCTGGCGTAGTGGTCCAAGTTAAAGCACCACCATTAAATACTAGATAATTAGTCACCCCGCTAAAAACGGCTGTAATAGTTAGCTCAATGTTTATATTGAAAACGTTATTTGCCTGGGAAAAATAACCCTTTAAGAAATTTATAACAGCTTGGCTGTTTTGTGGCACCTGAGATACAGACCTATACACCGTACCAGTAACAAGAGGGCTCTCATTCATTAAAAAGGGTGCCGCCTCACTATCATAACGCACCCTTACAGCTTTCACCTCTGGATAATACGCATATTCATTAGACTCTATAGGATAATCTAAGGGCTGCCTAATAGCATAATCTACATTTAACGCGTTGGCACCAGCTGCAAAGGGTGTCATATTAGGCGTTGGAGGTGCGCTGTAGCTTTTGTTATAAAAGTTAAAGAGTACACTATCTTCTAGATCTCTAACCTGAGTAATAAAAAATATGCCGTTAAACATAAATATACGCGCGTTATAACTCCTTATAATACGGCTAACAGCATCAAAGCTATTTATTTCCGTTACATTACCATTGTCATCAATACTTAGCAGTAAGCCCTCGCGCTCTGTTTTTACATATACTAGAGGCTCTGTAATTAACAGCCCATCTGTAGGCGGCATCTGCTCATCGTAGAAAGTTACATTGCTACCTACATAGTCATCTGTTACCTCAAATAGACCAGGAGGCACTACTTTGTTTAGGAGCTGCACGATATAGGCCATGTGATTATAATAGCTAAACACATAAGGCACATCATAGCTCACATCTTTAAGCCTCGCTAATCCACAGGCCGCCACTACTTTACACGTAAACGCCTCACATCCTCTATTATCTTCTGTTCTGGTCTGGTCTTGTAAAACCGTGCCGCGCCAGTAGACTTCTACCCCGTTTTTGAGGATAGATATATAAAATCTGTTTTCTTGTACTAGCTGCAAGTCCTCTACAAATTGCTGTATAATTGGACCATCGACCCAAATCTGTAGGGTTACTGTACTAGGTAGTACTGGAAAAAATATATCCTCTTCGTTACCTGTCCACTCTATTTTAACGCCAGACTCATATAGGCTAAAGTCAGAAACTACACCCGACCAATTAGCATCGTGAATACGTATGTCATAGGTCCAGTCTCTACCATCGGCAAAGCAGCCTTGCGCTTGTGTTTTTAGTCTTATTGGTATATTAACCGCCACTCGTTCTAGTTAAAAAGTTCTTATTTCTACCACTTACTATATTAATATCTTGGCCTGTTATGGTTGTTTTATTGGAGCCGCCAAAGCCCGTCATACCCGCGAATATTTTACCAAAGCCACCAAGTACACCACTCGCGCCACCGGTTAAAACCGCTAAAACTGCAGCCACTGCTGCCGTAGCAGCTAACTGAATAGCTAAGTTTTTAAGCATTTGCACCATAGCCTCCCCAAAGTTCTCTCCTGATATTATGGCCCTTGCAAAATTGCCGGCTATATCACCAGCTAAGTTTGCCACTGTCATCATGGTTTCGGTTACTGGTTTTAGTGTGCTCACAAAATTTTCTATTTCTGCCGGATCCCAAAAGCTATCTCCTAAACCTTCAAAATTTTCTAAGCCTGACAAATCACCAAATCTAGTTTGCTCTGTTAAAAAATCAGAAAAGCCACCGCCAGATACACGCATAATATTCTCAACCTCGCGCGCTATTTCCGCGTATATATCTTTTGTTTTTTTGAGCTCTTTATTTTTATCCTTTACGCTGACAGTTTGCTCATCCAGCATCTTACTTAACCCATCAACTAAATTACTAGCTATTGCCGCGTCTTGTAAAAATTTCTTTGTCGACTCTTGCGATAAACCACCAGTACTGTTGTACTTCTCTCTTGCTGCGTTTAATTTATCCTGCTGCTTCGCGATCTGTTTATTTATGTCTAGTACTGCCTCCTCTGGACTTTTGTCTTTTAGCTGCTCTTTATAGTCCTTTATTAAATCACCAGAGAGCTTTAATATTTCAGAGCTTTTTGTAGCATCATCCAAAGCTAGACCAAACTCACCACCAGCCAATATCTTTACACCCTTAACCCATGCAGAAACAGCCCATAGTATATCGTTAATAAGAGGTAATATATCTACAGATAAGCTGTTTTTTAAATTTTCAAACTCTGTATTTAACTTTGTAGCTTCATCTATAGCAGTAGGTAAAGCATTGCCGCCCATCTGCTTAATGGTCATTTCTAAAGCTGTAGCGTAGTCTCCTGTAAGTTTAAAATTCTCTTTAAATTGCAGAATGTCAATCTGCAAATTGTCTAATATTTTTATAGATTCTCTACCTAAACCTATAGTCAAACTTTCAACTAGATAATCAATATCCTGCCCTGTCTCTCTTGCTTGCTTTGCGGCAAACTGTAAGAAAGTGCCGAGCTGTTGAACAGGCAAACCAAAATTCTTAAATTTAATAGCTTGCTTCATTAGTTCCAAATCAGAAACTAGCCCGCCCGTTGCCGTCTTTAAGTTGTTTAAAAGCGCTGGCTTATTCATCCTTTCAAAAGCCTCAGACACGTTAACTACTTCCGCGCCCAGCTTGCCCATGTCCATAACAAAAGACCCTGCTATCTGAGCACCCCACAAAGTAGCAAAACCCTTTACCGCGCTTTTAAGACCCTTAAATTCGCCTTGCACCTTCTGCATTTGGCTCTGAAACTTTCGCGCGTCTAATCCTAATATTATTTTGTGTTCTTTTTTCGCCACGTGTTTAGTTCTTTTAACTGATCCTTAGTAAAGCCTGTCTTTTTATCTGTAGGTAGAAAAAACAACTCCTCCGGCTTGACTGCTTTTTTCATCATACCAGAGGAGTTCATAATGTGAGCCGTAAGCAACCTATCAACTTGCAGCTCTTCGGTTATCTTGTCGTTATACTCTTTCACCATTGCGTTAAATTCTGCCATATCTAAATTTAAAAACTCAGTAACAGATAGGCCTAACCTAACCACAGCAAAAGACAAAGACTTTAAGTACTCACTGCCTCTTTTTTTTTCGCTTCCTCTACAGATAGAAAAGCGCTTAGCTTCTCTATCCCCTCGTCAAAACATAACTCTGTTATATCTTCAATACTCCATTTACACGGTATCTTTTGAGCACTACATCCAGCCTCAATACCTGTGTAAATTAGTTTTATCATAGATCTAAGAGGTGTCTTTTGCATCTCTTCTATAAGCTGGCTAACGCCATAGCCACATAAATCTTCTACAAAAGCCCCGTGCCTCATCGTGTACTTTTCAAAAGGAAACTCCTTACCACCCAATTCTATCATACTATTACCTCTTCTACTAGTTCACCTGACCCCTGAAAAGAGTAGCTATAAGTAGCTGTATCTTTATCTGGAAAGTCCATAGTTAACTCCGTTAATACTCCTGTGCCTTTATATTCTACTTCGCCCACTATTGGAGCACCGGTACAGTCTACAGCTGTAACCTTTACCAAAACAGAGGCGTTTATTAAATCGAACACATCTACCTGCGTAAGCTCTGTGTCTCCATTTGTATAAATAGAGGCCGTGCCGCCCAATGTCCAAGAGCTCGCGCTAGGCTTATACTCTCTCCAATAGCAAATATTTTTTGCTGTTATCTCTCTAGTCTCACCTGTTACGCTAATGTTAGCGTCTTGCTGATAGCCTAGAGCCTTCCAGGTTGTACCTGTATCTTCTGAAATTTCTACAAAATACTGTTGCCCATCTACCGGGCTGGTGCTTGCTGCCATGTCTTTATTTTTTTAAGTTGAATAATGTAAACTACTATAATGTAATGGGTTATAATTTCTAATAGGACCGGTTACTATAGTCATTCGGCTGTAGTAACTTTGAAAATATGTATATGCTCTGTGTATCTGATCAAAGCTAAACGTTGAAGTAACGAAGTTACAGCTTTGAAAAGGGTAAGTACAGTTTTTATCTAACGCCTGGCGTATTGCCAATCCTGTAGCTTGTGCCGCGTCTAGATCTTCATCTATAATTACAATACTAAATTCTACTTCGTCTGCTTTTGTAGGGCTAACTTTACCATCAATAGGATCTATTACATCTACATCTATAATAACATAAGGTAGCTCTGTTTGCTGATAAGCATCAGCAGGAAAAGCCTTGCCGTTTACTACAGGGCTTACTATTTCGTATATATATTTGAAGTAATTCAAAATAATTGATTTAGTATTTTATCCACTTCCTTATTGATTGCGTTTAATTGCTTTCTGCTCACCTCTTCACCCATCTCTTTATCGGCTCCATGTATAAAGTCCTTTGGTGTAAACCCCTTTTGTGTGCCCCCAGAGTTCTGCCAAGTTGCGTAATATGCGCCAGGCGGCTTCTTTCTGGTACTCTTTAAACCCACCACCACGTAATGGTAGTTTTTGTTTTTCTTGTTCTTATAAACGTTGATAGATCCAAAAAGGTTCATAATCCACGCTTGCCCCTTTCTTGCTTGTTTGGTATATACTCCCTCTGGCTCGTTACTGTCTGCATAGGCTAGTTTTCTAGCTGCCCACACTAAGGGCCGCGCCTCTCTTGAGAGTATTTTTAATACAGTCTTTTTCTGCACCTTCTGAGGTACACGCTTTAACTTTCGCCTTAGCTCCTCAAATCCTTTTACCGTTACTGCCTTACTGCTCATCGTCTCTAAATCTAGCTACTATGTGCATCCAATGTAGACGGCTCTCCTCTATCACGCTAAGTATATCGTACTTAATACCGTTGTGCTCTAAAAACCAAGTAGCCTGTAAATCAGTATTATACCGAATAGTGAAAAGGGTAGTATTTTCTGAAACTGTTAACCAGCTCTGGTACTTCTCTGTACCTTTTCTGTTATTAATATCACAAAAAATAAACCCTTTAGAGGTAAAGCCTCTCACTTTTTGCCCACTATCGCTCCGCGCAATAGTAGGTTCAAATAGTTCTATCTCTCTATTTAGTCTCACCTATTGAAATGTGTTTGGCTCTCTATATCTGAACAGAACGCGCTCAAAAAATCGCGGCTTCTCATATATAAGGTCATCGCTAAAGTCATAAGTGAATTTAACACGTTGTAACAGGGCTGTCTTTACATCGCCTGGCATATCGCGCCCAGCGCTGTAGACTATAACCGCCTCATCTTCGTAAGGTGCATCTATGTAAATCGTGTCTCCCTGCACTGTGTACTCCGTAGATAGCCCACCATCTAGGGTGAGACTATCCACAGTCACCAAAGGGTGATAAGGTACTTTTACAGCATCAGTATAAGCATAGACCTTTATTGTAATGGTAGCCGTTCCAAATATAACGTGAGTAAAGCCCAGCGCTTCCTCTTGTGCTGACAGGATTAAGTCACCAATCAAACCATCGTCACTAGTCGTGTCTACCCTACAATATTTCTTTGCTTCTGCTGTAGTAATTACAGCAGGCGTAAAGGTGTCTATGTTTATATATGTGCTCATTTATGAAACGTCTACATCTATAGAGGCTACAAAAGACTCTAAGCGCTTAATGTGAATATTCATTTGTCTCTCTGCGTAGATTTCGATTACTGATTCGTTCATACGGCTATAAGGGTTCACCTGTAATACTGGACCGCCAAACATCAATAAAGCTATGTCGTTGAAGTTACCAAAGATCATAGTCTCCGCTGATACCGGTGTTGCCTGACCTAGTACAGTAGTACTGTACAGGTTGTAGCCAGTCGTTGCCATTTGAGAACTTAGTCTTTGCATCTCATTACCTGGCTGCGCTAGTGTGCGTGATCCATTTGGTAAGGCTTGCGTGTACTTCATGAACGCTTCTACTTGTGGAGTAGCTACATATGCTAAGTTACCCATAAGTGCGTCAGCTTTTTTTACTGGTAACTCAAACAAGTTAACCATCTTAGCCAAAGTTAAAGCTCCAACAGATACAGGTGTTAACGCTGTTAAAAGTCCTGTAGGCTCGTTCCCTGTTCCAGAACCTTGCAATAGTGCATCTTCAATGCCTGTATTAAACGCGTTGTTTATTTGAGTAGTCAAGTCTGAATTCACAGAGCCACCTGCTGCCCATTGGTGCTGTAAACGTCTTGAATAGCCTACTAAAATACGTGCTCTTTCTGGTGTAACAACTGTCTTACCATACGTCACATCTTGTATTGTCGTATCAGCTATTTCAGTACCCCATTGCATAGTAGGTACAGTTAACTCATTGGGGTACCAGGCGTTATCTTTTACCTGTCTTTTGTCACACATATTTAACACTGGTGTGTCAGGGTAAAGGAATTTAATAAACTCTACTAAAGATTCTTGTACTAATACACCGCCCTCATTTCCATTAGAGCCACCTGTTACGGTTTGCTGTCTTGCTTCAAAGTCTTTTTTAGCTGACTGTCTTAGCTCTTCTGGCATATGAAAAGAGAAGTCATGGCTTACTGTGCGGCCACCTGCTACTGTCTCACTTCTACCCTCTTGATCTAATTCTGCATAAATGCCAGAAAGTTTACCGGTTACCACCTGGTTAATCAACTCTTCTACATTGAACTTCTCAAGGTTTCTTTTTTCAGACTTTGGCAGACTTGCGCCTACTGCTGAGGCGTCTACAAAATTCTGATTTGCTCTCTCTTCTACTACAGGAGCCTCTTCTTTTTTAATCTCTTCGCTCATCGCTTTATTTTTAAGTTCTAAATTCTTTTTTGCTTCCTCTAAACTTCTCAACTCTACAGAGGTACTAGGGTTCGCTGGGAAAGTAACCAGGCTAACATCTCTAATTTCTGCCACTTTGTTAATGGTTCTGTGCGGCATATCGTTGTCAAAGTTCCAGGTGTCAGACTCTACGCTAAACTGCCAAGAGCTTTCAGCTATATCACCACGCTTTAGTAGTTCCATTGCATCCTTACCTATAGAGGTGTTAGGTATATTAAAGCTATACCTTAACTCACCGGCTACCTCTGACAAATTCAAACTTCCTTTACCGTACTTGGACCGCGCCAAAAGTTGATTATTATCATGGTTTACCAAGGCTCTGACGTCATAGCTATTTAGATCACCAAAAGCACCAGGCGCAATACTTTCTGTAAAGCTGCCCATGTTATAGCTCTCTAAGTTAGCCGCAACGCCTTCTATTCGTTGCTCTCCGCTTTCAATTTCTCGGAGTTCGTACGTGATTTTTCTAGTCGTTTTTTCCAGTCGCTTTTCCATACTAAAGTTGTTTTTTTATTAGAGCTATTCGAGCTCTGGCCTCTCTTCTTTGCCATTATTTATATCGTTTTCATTGCTCATGTGCATAGGCTTCATGTATTCATCACCACCATCTACAGGAGGTAATCCCATCTTTTCCCTAATCTCATTCGCATTTAATACTCCTATATTCCAATAAGATACATCTCTCTGTACCTGTGTGTTCGTGTCTCCACGCAGTAATTGGTCTACTTCTATCTCTATGTAGTGCTCTTTGTTGTTTATCAGCTTATCTGTAAACTCCATTTCTAGAAGCTCTACCCATGGTCTAATGCAGTCCGTTACAAATTGCGCGTTTTGGCTCTCTATACTCATATTTTGAGAAATACCTTCTACACGGCCAACCTTATGTGGCGGAACTTTAAATATTCTACAGATCTCTTCTGTTGTCCACTTCTGACTATCTATAAATTGACTGTCTGCCATGCTTGAAGATGTCGGTATATATTCCCCACCTTCTGGTAGTACAGCAGTTTTCCCTGAGTTATTCGCCCCATATTGCGCGTCAAAGTCAGAGCCTATACTTTTAAGTCTTTCAGGATCTCTAATAGTACCCATCAGTTTTATGTACCCCTTTGGCGTAGCTCCAGAGCCATAGAAAGTAGCCAGGTGATTTGTGGCTGCTAAGTCTGTACCTACTGTTTCAGCCGCGTAAGCTATAGGGCTAACTCCTGTATAACCATCTAAAGTAAAGCACTTTACGTGTATTATTTGTTCTGGTGTTAAAGTAAGGTTTGGCCCCCACTCTGTTTGCACCGTGTATAAAATATCCCCGTCTGTAGTTTCGTTAATACTTACATTCTCAGGAGGTATAAATTCTATAGACCCTAACTGGTTACCTCTTCTCGTTGGTAGTGCGTAAGCATTGCCGTACAATAATACATTCGTCATCATTGCGCGTCTAAAGTCCACCGCATGCATTAGATTGTTTGGCCTTTTACTGATTAAGCGCTGTAACGGTGTATTGTATAGTACTTCGCTGTCTTGTTTAACGTTCCAGGGTAAAGACCCTATAGTGTCAGATATTAAATTCACACAGGCGTAAACTGTCGCGCTACTTAAAGCAGCAGATCCGTTAACACGTTCACCGGCTTTTGTTACCGTACCACCGTATAAATTTGTTAGCCAGGGCTGCGGGTTAAGCACTCCAGAGCTGGACCGCTTAGTAAAAAAGTTTAGGAATTTAGGCAACTTCATGCGCCTAAAATAGTAAATAAATCAATAACTTTTTTACAAAAGTGACTGATTTTAACAGTCAATAAAGCGGATTAAAACCGCGCTTTATTTTGGTGTTACCAACAACCTTAAAAAGACAGCGTACCTTGTTTGATAGTCTGCTGTATTCTTTCGATTGCCTTTTCTAAATAGTAAGTATCCATTTCGATACCTGTAAGAGTTAAATTCATTTTATCCAGTTTGTTTGCCTTATCAACAGCTAAAGCAATACTCCCCGAACCAAAATGAGTATCCAGTATTTTGTCGCCTTGTTTGGCGTAGTTCCTAATACACCATTCATACAGTTGTATTGGCTTTTCGTTCGGGTGTATTCGTTCCTGTTTGTTTTTCATGTTTTGCTGGAGCATGCCTTGCCATTTCCATTTGAATTTACGCACGGCAGTATTAAATGAAGTCCAAGCCAGTTCGCAATCTGCAAAATCGGTTTCGCCATTTTCTTTGTCCCAAACAATCCAGCAACTACTATCATAAGGCAATTTGCTTATAAAGTGGTTTGCACCCCAAACAATTTGGTTTTTACTTATTCGCCTAAGCTCATTCCAATATTCAGCTTCAGGGGCGGTTAAATCGCCACTTGAATAACCTTTGTAGTTTTTGCTTGTTGCAAGTTTGCCCCTTGTGTGGTTTTTACTACCATCTTCGCCAATTCCGTAAGGCACGTCAACTATTGCCAAATCAAATTCTTTGTCTTTAAATTGTCGCATTATAGGCAAACAATCTGATGAAAAAAGAGAAAGAAAAGGCAGTTGGTAACACGGTATAAAACCAATAGCGGTTTCCGTGCTAATTTGTAAGTCCGTGCCTGTATTTAAGTGTGTCATGATTCGATAGTTTTGTGTTTCAAAATCCGCTACTGGTCTTATACCCATCCGTTAGCTACCCAAAAAAACAATGTCGTTTTTATCATAAAAAGAGGTGCTATTTTGATAGTGTATGTAGCCGGCTAACGCTGTAACCAGTGCCGCTGTACCATCTATTTTCTCGTGGGCCTTAGATTTGTCAAACATCCAGTTTTCGTTACGATCAATATGTAATTCTGTGTTACCAATCATCCACCTGGTAACAGGGTTTTTTTCATGTGAGACCTTACCAGTCTTTACAAGTTTGTATAAGAGCTTCATGGGTTCGCTCATATACTTAGCACTCTGGTGCACAGCCTCTAACATCTTTTCACCATATATGCCCTCCAATTTCATTATAGTCTCTGAGGCATTCCATGGATCAAAAAATACGCGCTCTATATCATATTTTGAGATAAGACTGTTGACCATCTTAAGGCGTGTTTCACTGGTTGCCGCGTCTCCTGGAGTTACATCTAAATTTCCATTAGCTATCCAGTTACGCGCCTCTTGTGGGTACTTGTTGGACCGCTTAGTTAATCCCATCTCAGTAATTTGGTAAAATTCTTTTATGTGAAATTGCCCGTCATCATTGAAAAACAAAAGCACATAGGCCGTAAAGTCATTTACTGCTGCAAAGTCACAGCCTAGGAAACAGCGCCAGGAGTTATCTATATCTAGCTCAGTACTGCACTTGTCCCAGTCTTGAAATTCTATGTAGGGCTTACTGCTCCCTGTCCATTGGTTTAGGTGCAACTTTTTAAAGCTGATTCTAGTGACTTCGTCATGTGCAGCCATCCTGCACACATCCTCTAAATATTCATGTGTAACAGTAACACCTAGGCTAGGGTTAGCTTTGGCCCATGCTTTAGGATCGTTGTATTCTTCATCCTCATCAGCTTTGTAGATTATCGGTAACCACGCGCTATCCTTAATTTCTTTTTTTGCCACCTTATCAGCGTAATTATGCAGACCATGGGCAAAGCTATAGGCAGAACCAGCAGTAGTAATAGCCACAAACTTACTAAGTGGGCGAGCCCCCATTGAGGTTCGTAATGCCTCCCATAATTCAGCGCCTCCTGGTTCTTTCCATGCGTGTATTTCATCTCCTAAAATTAAGCTAGGGTTAAGGCCATGATTACTGCCACCGTCTGAAGTGATAGTTTTTAAAAACCCCGGCATTCCCTTAATTCTTATTTCACCTCTAAATGGCTTTAATATGCTGGACAGGTCCAGACTCTTTTTTGTAACTGGATCTATACGCCCCGCTGTAAAGTAAATTGTATTCTTACAATAGTTGAGTAAGATTGTAGCCTGCTCTCTAGTAGCTGCCGCTAGTATTACCTGCGGGTTAGTTTTATTTTTATACCCTGCCAACATGTGCGCTATAGCTACCATGGCAATAGTAGCAGACTTCCCGTTTTTTCGCGCTATCTCTAACCAGATTATCCTATGATCTACCATAGACCGAATCAAAGACTTTTGCCAATCCATTAAGACCACCGGCTGGCCCGCGTGTTTATCCTCCGTAAGTACACAGTATTTTTCTATCGTCTCTATGTACCACTGGGCATCTATAACTCTAAAGCTAACTGGTTAACTTCTGATTCGTGCCACTTGTTGAAGTCTCCTAAAATTCTAGTAGCGTCTTTTGCTACAGAATATGCAGGGTGTACTTTCAAACCTTTGCCGCCTTTTGCGTTACTGATTGTCTCAGTAATAAATAGGCCGTCATTCTCTAATTTTAAAACTGCCTCCGCGTAAATCATCTCCCAGCGCTCCAGCGCGTAATCTTTTGTAATTCTCATAATTCTTTTTTTTCAAATTTAGACAAAACATTTTTATGTGCCTCGTTTACAATTCGCTTGGTGCACTCTGTTCTGGTAATCTCACCACTCCAATACTTTTGCAGCTCTATGTCTACATAACTATGCGCCAAGACTTCAAACTTATCTACTTTCATAAACCTTTACTTTAACTTATTTACCCTAATCACCTGTTAGTTAATTAATTACACCTTCATGTTGCTATTTTCCTACAAAACTTTTTTAGCAAC
>Ga0208303_1000352_pt1 | contig 18886 bp, 33 predicted proteins | sample CB_VirMetaG_2_FD_184537 | JGI IMG/M metagenome (GOLD analysis project Ga0208303, IMG submission 184537) | Freshwater to marine saline gradient viral communities from Chesapeake Bay - CB_1504_2 Viral MetaG (SPAdes) (version 4) | ecosystem: Environmental > Aquatic > Marine > Coastal | place: USA... | reverse complement strand
AATGAAATCTGGTAGAAATAGAAGTTTCCCAGGTGACAGTTTAACAGGTAGATTTACTGATTGGTTAACAGGTAGTGTTGGAGCTATAATGTTTTTTAACACGAGGTCAGCTATACTCCAAACAATATCATCTATAAACTTTATAAACTTTACAGATAATAATATCTTAGCTGCTGGTAAAGCCTTTGCTAATCAAAAACAGTACTGGTCTGATTTTATGAAGCTAATTAACTCTGATTTCCTAAAAGAAAGACGTGGAGGTTTACGTATTAATGTTAATGAAGCGGATATTGCTGATATGGCTAAAAAAGGTGGAGTAAAAGGAGCTATAAGTAAGTTGCTAGAATTAGGTTTTGCACCAACTCAAATTGCAGATAGTTTTGCTATTGCATCTGGTGGTGCTACTTTTTATAGAAATAGAATTAAAACTTATAAAAAACAAGGTTTATCAGATAAGCAAGCTGAGAAAAAAGCTTTTGAAGATTTTAGAGAGACAGCTGAAGAATCACAACAGTCTTCTAGAGCAGATAGAATATCTATGCAGCAAGCAGGTCCATTAGGGCGTGTTATATTAGCTTTCGCTAACACACCAGCGCAATACGCTAGAATAATTAAAAAAGCTGCTAGTGATCTTAAAAATGGTAGAGGTGATGCTAAAACTAATATATCTAAGATAATATATTATGGAGCAGTTCAAAACCTTATATTTAACGCTTTACAGCAAGCTTTATTTGCTATTGGTTTTGGAGATGAAGAGCCTGAAGATGAAGAAAAACAAAAAAAATACATAAATATTGCTAACGGTATGTTAGACTCTTTACTTCGAGGAGCTGGTATTGGAGGAGCTATAGTTTCTGTAGGTAAAAATGCAATTATTAAACTTGCAAAAGAATTAGAAAAAGATAGACCTAAACTTCAAAATATAGCTTCAGAAGTTATTAAAATATCACCTCCAGTTTCAGCTAAGTATTCAAGACTAGTTCAAGCAGGTAAATCATATGACTGGAATAAAGAAGAAATGAAAGAAAAAGGTTTAAGCTTAGATAACCCTGCTTATTTAGCTGGTGCTAATGTTGTTTCAGCTTTAACTAATATACCTCTAGATAGAGTAATAAAAAAAGCTAACAATGTAGTTTCAGCTACTTCTCAAGACCTTGAAACTTGGGAGCGTTTAGCTTTACTAGGTGGTTGGCAAGATTGGGAGATTGGTATTGAAAAAGAAAATAAATCTAATAAACCTCAACCTAGAAAAGTTATTAAGAAAAAAGTTATAAGAAAAAAACTAGCAAAGTAGATGGAAAAAATAAGTAATCATATAACTTTTAGAGAGGGTATAAATTCTTATACAGCTAAAAGAAAAGGTATAGAAAATATACCTAATGAATATGAAATTACTAACATGTATATACTAGCTCATAAAGTTTTTGAACCTTTACGTAAATGGGTTGGTGGACCTATAAAGATAAATTCTTTTTTTAGATCAGAAGAATTAAATAAGGCTATAGGTGGAAGTTCAACCTCACAACACTGTCAAGGTAGAGCTATGGATATTGACGATGTTTATGGTTATAAAACTAACGCTGAAATGTTTAATTACATAAAAGATAATTTAGATTTCGATCAGTTAATATGGGAGTTTGGCACAGATGATAATCCTGATTGGATTCATGTAAGCTATTGCTCTGTAGATGAAAATAGAAAAAGATGTTTAAAAGCATATAGAGAAAACGGAAAAACTAAATACAAAATAATATGAGTTCACCATTATATGAAAAAATTAGCGGTCCTTGCAAGGCTGCTGCAAAAAGAAAGTTTAAAGTTTGGCCTAGCGCTTATGCTTCAGGTTGGGGAGTAAGATGTACTAGAGCTGGAGGTCCTAGTAAATTTGGTAAAAAGAAAAAGAAATGAGTTCACCATTTTATAAAACCGGTAAAGTAAAAGGAGGAGGTACTAAAAAAGTATGTCTACCAGCTGCTAAAGTTAAATCGATGAGCAAATCTGAGAAAGAAAAAGTTATTAGAGCTAAACAGACAGCTGCTAAAGCAGGTAAATATAAACGATCAAGTAAATCATTTGTTAAAGGCGCTCGTAAAAAAGGAGCTACGCTACGTGATTGGTTTGAAAAAGAAAATTGGATAAACGTTGCTACTGGTGAACCTTGTGGAAAATAAATAAAGTATGAAATCAATAATCTTAAAAATACTAGAGGTTATTATACCTAATTTGATAAGCAAATTATATGTTTCGCGTAAAAAGAAAAATAATAGAAAAATAATTGATTTAAACAATCACGACGTGTTTAGTACTCTTAATAGAGTTAGAAATGAAGTTTCTAATATGAAATTCTATACTCACGGTAATTATGATAGGGTTAAATCTAGAATGTGTTTTGATTTTACTAAACATAAAACGTTTGTGTGTGCTTCTAGAATGAAAAACTTATTAAACACAAGAAACATAGATAATATGAATAAAGATAAATTAAAATTATTCGTATTAGATGAACAGCGTTTAATGCATGAGGAATATATAAATTCTATAATCAAAGAATGGAAATTAAAAGGTATTCAACCTGAAGATATTGATTATATTGTTCGTTTATTTGAAAAGTTCAGATATGATGTTGTTGTTTCTTTTGAACACAGAGTAAATTCAATATTTGGAAATAGTTATAATGATACAAATTTTTCATTAATGTTAGCAGTATTTGAAATGTGGGCAATGGGAGTTGATTTACTACCAAGAGACATGCAAACTACATTTGAATCATTAAACGGAAAGTTTAAAAATTTAAAATACATAGAATAGGAATATAAAAAAATAGGCGTACCATACCTAAAAATTCCTGTAACCAAGAAAGGGCCCTCATATCGAGAGCCCTTTTTTAATATAAATATGCCAGTAAAATCAATTACTGGCATATTTTTAATTAACACGTACATATATACGTACGTGTATAGCATAATATATTCTGTATATGCTTTTTATGTTTCTGTTTCATGAACTGTTTTTTCCCATTTATATGTAGCGGTTATTAATTTATAAACTGCTCTATGCACTGTTATAACTTGCAAAAGATAATATATTGGTTGAAAAAACGACATATACCAGAATTTATTTTTTTGAAATTTTATAGATGATATTAAGTGTATAGATATAATTAATATTAAATTACCTATTAAAGTTATATGTGGTAATTTATTTAAAAATGTTTCACCTCCATATCCTAAAAAATAACTTCTAAACCATATTATAAATAATAATGGTGTTATTAAGGGATTTATAAAATTACCAGCAATACTAAATATAAAATGTATGAACTTATAAAAACCTAGATCTTTATAAAGACTTATAATATTTTTACAATGGTTTATATAAGTTACCATAAATCCCATTTGCCATCTAGTTCTTTGCGGAATCCAATATTTAAGTTTTTTAACAGCTATTTCATTTGTATAAGATTCGGATATTACCGTAGTTTTTCCTAATCTAGCTAATCTTAAACCCAAGTCGCAATCTTCAGTAACATTAACAGCGTCCCAACCTCCTAAATCTATAAGTTCTTTTACTCTTAAATGTTGGCTTGTTCCTCCTAAAGGTATTACAGCTCCTGCTCCTTGTACTTTTGATAAACCTACTATAGTTGTAGAAAACCAAGTTAAATACTCTAAATTAAAAAACTTACTTAACCAATTGTTTATTTTATTGTTATAATGAAGTCTACATTGTACACATGCTACATTAGTATCTTTAAACTTGTATAATACCTTTAATAATTGATCTTTATCAGGTTGATCTTCAGCATCATAAACAGTTATATATTCCGCGTCAGTAGTTATTAATCCTAAATTACAAACTTTTGGTTTTGTAAAAGGGAAAGTAGCTTCGCTAGATAATATTCTAAAATGACTAGGTATATTTAATTTCTTAATATCTTCTAAATAATTATCATCAATATCAACTAACATAACTATATCTAATTTATTTTTAGGATAGTTAAGTTTATTCATATTTTTTATTAAATCCTCTACAACAGGTATAGGTTCATTTCTAATAGGTAGTAATACACAATACCTTGGTAAGTCTTTAGAATACTGAACTTTACTACCTGAGTCTTTATCACCAATTAAACCTATGATAGATAAAATAAATCTATATAAAAAAAACGAAAACGAAAATATATTTAAACCTAAAACTAAACCATTGTATCCAAATATAAAACAGTATAATAAACTTAATAATATTATTGATACGTTGAAAATATGATTACCTTTAAATAAATTTCTACAACTGTGTTTTAAATTCACTGAAATAGCAAAATCATAATCTTTTTTTGTATACATTTATAAAATTTTACAAGTTAATCTAATAATACCATATGACTTACTTCTTTTAAAAGTATAATTTTCAAGAGCTATATGCCCTACTGAAATTATAAAGGTTTTATTAGGTTTGTAATTAAATAAAGATAAAGATAATCCATAACTACCTTCGCTTTCTAATTGTCCTTTACTAACCAATGTAGACCAATTAGATAAGTATACTTTATTAGATAAAATATAATTAAAATTTGATGTAACTGCGTAAAAACTATTAGTTGCCTCTGTAGATAAATACCAATTCATCTTATTTTTTTCTTGAGAAAAAACTTGGCTAGATATAGTTATTATTAATATTATTAATATTTTTTTCATTTATTTATTATTTCGGTATTGTTGTTGTTTTTTATACTTATCCATCACAAGCTAGACAATCTTCATTCATAGCGTTAGCAGCAATATCCCCACGTAAAACACTTTCTGTTCTAGTATAATATAAAGTTTTAACACCTTTTTTCCAAGCTTCAAAATGAACTTTATTTAACCACTTAGGAGTTGCTTCAGAAGGAAAAGCTAAGTTTAAGCTTACAGCTTGATCTATATACTGTTGACGTAAACTAGCTTGATTAACAAGTTCTAATTGATTAATTTCTTTAAAAGTTTTAAAAACTTCCTTAGCTGGTATGTCATGTAGTAAATTAACACCATCAAGACAATCAAGATTCTGGACGCTACCTCCGTCAGCCAGTATTTTATTCCACGTTTCATTGTTATTTGTTTTTAATTTTCTTAATAGTTTAACTAGCGTCGGGTTTTTTCTAATGAATGTACCTTTAGCCGACTGCTCGGTGAAGACGTTCGCAGCCCACGGTTCAATTCCAGGAGAAACATTGCCGGAGAGCTTACTATTACTGACAGTAGGAGCAATAGCCCTAAGATGAGTGTTACGCATCCCAGTACCAACGCACCAAAGAGGTTCACCGTATATTTCAGCAAGCGACCTAGAAGCCCTTTCGCTTTCGATTTTAATTTGTGAAAATATCTTCCTAGTTTCAAACTGAGCGAGTAAACCTTCGAAAGGAATACTTTTCTCTTGTAAGTAGGTATGCCATCCAAGTACTCCCAAGCCCAAAGCCCTCCCTTTCTGTGCAGATCGTACAGTGTTTTCGAATCCTCTAAGTCCTTTGGCTCTCTGAATAAATTCTTCCATAACTCCGTCAAGAAACCAAATGGCGTCATGTATAATATTAGTATTTTTCCATTCTTCATACTTTGCTAAGTTTAATGATGATAAACAACATACAAAACTATGTGTCTCATCTGTGTGTAATGCTATTTCAGAGCATATGTTAGTCATATGAACTTTTAGTCCGTTTGTTTTGTATGCTTCTGGATTTGCCTTATTAACGTTCCCTTTAAACATAATATACGGTTCTCCAGTTGCTTTTCGTTTTCTAAGAAGTTTACTCCATCTAGATCTAGCATCTTTATCTCCTTGTTCAAGTTTACGCATAAACTTATCACCAATAATTGCGCACTGATGAAGATTAAGCGATTGTCTGTTAACATCTCCTTTAGGTTCTCGTATTTCCAACCATTCTTCGAAATCGTCGTGCTCAATATTGATGTTAACGGAAGCAGCTCCTCTTCTGACAGATCCTTGATTAGTAGCGAGGATTGTTGAATCATAGATTTTGCAAAAAGGTACGACTCCGTCTGATGTTCCATTTCCTGTGATTTTAGCGCCAGCGGGTCTTATTTGATTTACACCGATACCAACTCCACCGCCGTGCTTAGCGAGTAGCATCATTTCTAAGTTTTTTTGTCCTATGTCTTGTATACTATCAGCGACGTCAATCCCAAAACAACTAATAGGAAGGCCGCGATCAGTGCCTGTATTAGATAGTACTGGTGAAGCGAGACATAACCAACCGTTCCATATGTATTCAAAAAATTTCTCAGCCATTTCAGGCTTATATAGTCTACGAGCAACAGTCTTAGCAACTCTTTGATACGCTTCCCTAGGTGTTTCATCTTGATATAAATACCCTCCAGATATTGTCTTTTTATATACCTCTGTATCTCCCCAAGTAGGATAGTCTTCACCTTTTTTCCATTCATTGTTCCACATTATGTTAAATATAGTATTATGTAGGCTATTGCTACGTTTAAATTTACTGCAACTAAGTTCCATTGCTTAGCTACAAACACTTGCGGTATTGATATTACACCCGCTATTATATATGTAATCATACCTATTTTATCTGGTAATAAATGGGGAGACATCATCATAAATGCCGTCCCCATATAACCTAGACGTCCAGCTATACGTTCTGTAGCTGAAAGTCTTCTATCATGCACAAGTAATCTAAGAAATCTCTGCTTAAATCTGTACTCACATTTTTTACATGTTTTCTTATTGTCCGTCAGGAATTTCGAGTTTTGTTTCGTTTTCTGACACTTGTTGCATTTCTTCATTTTTGTTCTTTAATTCTTCTATTGCTTTATCATAACCTGGTAAAAGCTTAACTGTTTCTAATGTTCCTACAGATAAGTCCTTTAACATTTGTGATTCGTTCAATAAATGTTGTAGCACGTTTGTTATAGCTGCTACTCTTTTTTCTAGGTTATCAACCCTACTTTTCTTCTGTCCGTTCATATAAGTCTTTGTATATATCTTCTTTTGTTAAATTAAAATTACCATATGTTTTCGAAGTCTTCTCCTTCGTTAGCTTTTGAATAATCAGTTGGCCTAAGCGCGAAAAAATCAGTATGAGTGACCCCGCCGGTAAGATGATAGAACCAATCAAGATTAGACGCTGCTTTATCGTCATAAGGGAAATACGATCCAAGATCGACATATCCGAGTTCAACAAGTTTTTCATTTGTTCTTTTTTTTATAAAGTTCTTTAAATCATTAGCTTTTATGCCTTCAATATCACCCATTTCAAACATCTTGTCTATATATTGAGATTCTAAACTTATCATTGTTTCTGCTGCTTCAATAATGTCTTGTCTACATAAGTTTTGTAACTGGTTATCTTCTTCACACATGTGTCTGAATAATTGGCAACCCATTTTACTATGTAATGATTCATCTCTAACTGACCACTTCATTTGCTGACCTATACCTTTTAACAGATTCCTCATTTGAAAAGAATATAATACAGCAAAAGCAGAATAAAGGCTAACACCTTCCGCAAAAGCACTAAACACAGCAAGAGACTTAGCAATACCAATAGGTGATTTTCCGTTGTATGCCACCAGGTTCTCAAACCTTTTAGCCGTTGCAGGTTCATGTAAAAAAGCTTCATAATCTTCTAATCCTAATGTTTCGTTTAAATAACTATAAGCAACAGCGTGTATTGTTTCTTGTGAACCAAACATCATTGCCATTTGTTGTATTTCATGTTTAGGAAACCAAGATACAACTCTTTGCGTCCAATAATCTGAAACAGCACACTCTGTTTGAGCAAAACCAAGCAGTATATTACCAACTAAGTTTTTTTCTTTGTCTGTTAATTTTTCGTTCCAATCTTTAAAGTCACTCTGCATTGGTATTTCCGTGTGCAACCAAAATGCTTGTGCTTGTTTTAACCAACCTTCAGTATAATAATCAGGATATTCAAACGGCTTGTACGCTATGCGCTCATCAAATAATCCCATTAATTCCAAATTTCAATAGCTATATCTATAAATGGTAGATATATTACATGTGTATCCAAATCTTTTTCTCTATACGTTCTAATTCCTAATAATACACCAGGATAAAAACCTAGTGATACTGCCCAGGCTGGTTTACTTGGATCTTCTTTTATATTTTCTGACATGTTATATTGTATTTATTTTGTATTTCTACTAATTCTTTGTATTTAAGTTTTCCCTTAATGCTTAAGCTCCATTTTATAAACTTATCAATCTGACGCTCAGCATACTTTTGTCTTGCTAACCTCTTCTTCTTTCTAGGATCAGCTGTATAGTTCTGTCGCATTCTTTTTGATTTTGTGGTTTATATAATGTAACATTTGGAAACTGCGTCATAACTAATCTTTTAAACAGCTTCCACCGCATTGGAAACGACTCATTAGCTCTACCTTTTGTCTCTATTATAAAATCTTCGCCAATAAAATCTGGTGTATACTTAATAGGTAATATTCGTTTAGAGCCTCTATTCTTATATTCACCTTTACCATTTGTTTGTCTTTCATAAACTTCATTTTCAAAATGAAAACCAGCAAGTAAAACAAAAGTTTCTCCTTCGTATTTAGCTTTTATCTTTGCTTTTTTTAAAGCCATATACATATAACGTTCTAGACCAGAAGCAAAATTAATACCATCATAAGATATTTTTTTTGCTTGTACTGGCCCACGTTTTTTATAATTTCTTTTATAACCTTTCTTCATTACGAACCTAAATAAATATCACCAGGGTACATTCTACGTTTCTTAGAATAATGCTCTCCAGTATTACCGTTTTGTCCAATAGCTTTCATACGTTCTTCATTCTCTTCAAAATGATATGTGTTTTCTTCTACTGAATTAACTCTATTTAACATAGCTTCTTCAATTTCATCCGTTAAACATCTTTTAGCAGACTCAATATAAAGTAAAGCATCCATTAACTCTTCTTGAACATCAATTAAAAATCTATTAAGATCTTTTTTTTGACCTTCAATTTCTTCCATCATTGTAGCTCCATACTTTTTTTGACCAACTAAACTTCGTTCGTCCATTTTCTTTAGTACACTTAATACTATTTCGTCTTTAGTCTTTATATTCATATTTCACAAATGTTCCGTTAATCATTTTACCTTTTCTACCTGCTATCTCTGAGTAAGCGTCATCAATACAATCTTCTATCGTAACACCCTCCATATGAGCTAAGTTAGTTAATACAACAACCATATCTCCTATAGCGTCATATATTTCAGCATCATCTCTTTTTAGTAACGCCTGTGCTAACTCTCCAGCTTCCTCCATTAGTTTTATATATTGAGTATTTGAATTACCTCTATCATATAAACCTCTTTCTTTAGCCCACATTCTTATAAGCTCGAATCTACTTGAAATTACTTTTACTTTTTCTTTTTCCTTAACTGAACTAGTAAAAACAATATTTTGATTAAAAAAAGCTTCATAAAAAGCTTTGTTATAAATATAGCTTCGATTAGGGTTGTACATCGAGGTTTTTGCGTTTTTCAATATCCAAGGTATTGTTTCTTCAGTTATTTCAAAAGTATATCCTGTTGGTGTAAGCCATTCTAATCCTACATTATCCATAAGATGCCCTTTCAGTTTACTAATTGGAACTGGAAAAGTACTTGTTTGTTCTGTTGCGTTAATTTTCATATTTGATTTAAATAAATTTTTATAAAGTGTCCTGTCTTTTTTATAGCCATAAGACTTTTGAAGTTCTATTTCGCGGTTAGATATATAATCTATATCTTCTGACTGCTCAAGAACTTCATACTCACCCTCCTTATATCCTTGTACAAGGGTTACTCTTGTATTAAGATTACGTGTCACACCAATCTTTTTACCTGGAATATGATATAAATAGTACATATTTTAATTTTTAAAGTTTATTATTATATAGGTGCATATTATGAGCGTGATGATAATACCATCCAACATCTATAGAGAGCCTATCTGCAACTAATTCCTGTAATGATGCGAATTGATATTGATCGTTACAAAAACCGTACCAGATGTCATTAGAACGCATATAAACAGACATACAGAGTTTGTTATTTATTATTGTAAACTGAACTGCATACGTACAAGGTGTATCTTTCTTATATGAAGGCCATTCTTTTGCATCATATATACTTATAGCTGCATGTCTTGTATCAGGATTATCTCTAAGTTTAGCTACAACATAATCTAGTTGATCGTGTCTTTGCCATTGATAACCATAATTAGAATTAACCTCTCCATTACTATCTGCCATACGTTCCCATATTGGTGGTACTTTTCCATATAACTCACCTAGTTCACTAATACGCGGATCACCAGATAAGTACCAAGCCCATTCAGCAGCTGCGTATTTTTGACTCCAATTACGCTCAGCGTTTGTAATAAGCTTATCAGAAGGATTATCTATATAAAATCCACAATTAAATATAGCTTTAGTATCACCAAAGTCTATTCCGTATTGTAATATTTCATCTAAAACAGCTTCATAAGCTTCATTAGCGTTATTATATCTTTTTGTCATATTTATCATAATAATATTTGCAATATTGATATAGCTTCTCCCAGATTACATTTCTTATAAACTCTTCTGGAGATCTATTTTTTTTACCATTAATAGTTATTTCTATTAACCAACATCCTTCAGCTTTAGCTAATGGTGCTATTATTATATTATTTCTAATACACCAAGCATAAGCTTTTAATTCCTCTTTCGTTGGTGTGTATTCACCCATGTTCCAAGGACTTTTCTTCTTTTTTAATGGAGACATATTTTAAGTTTCCCAAGGCATCTTTTCATTTTCAGCCACTAAAGGTTCATGTGGTAAAAAACATCCTGACTTTGGCTCCCATTTAAAATGTGCTTCGGCTCCATTTTCACCGAGATTTTGGAACTTAACTTTAAGGACCTTGCATTTAACAGTCTTTTCCTCATAATTTCTGTGAACCAATAAACCGTGATAAGAAGCATCATACCACTCACCACCACCTTTAATATTATACATAGTAGGTTCTTCAATTTTTCCATCTTTGTCTTTATACATTTTAGTTGGATGTGCTACAATAAATACTAGTACATCGTACTTTTTAGCAAATACTTCTATTTTAGTTAAGTATTCCATAGTATATCTATTGACATCCTCGGTTTTACAATCTACGTCTCTTACTTTATTAAATGGATCAATAACTAAACACTTGATACCTTTACGTTTAACTAGTTCAGCGCCTTTTTTTAATACAGACTCTAGTGTATAACGTTCCATATCAATGTGGAAGTAATTACTATTACAATGATCTGCTATTTGATTCCATTTATCACCACCTATATCATGCTTAGTTGGCATACCTTGCCAGGTTTTACGCATTAATTTATGAGCATGTAAATACGTAGGTACATTTTCTGGTGAAGCAAAAGCTGTTTTCCAACCATAATTACGGTTATAACCTACAACCATTTGATCAACAAAATCACTTTTACCAGAAGAAGGAATACCAGTTACAGTAATAAATTGCCCAGTATAAGTTGAAAATATTTCATCAAAGTTATTAAGACCAACTTGAAAACCTTTCTTAAAACCATTTTTAACAAAGTCAGTAATTTCATCTTCTATATCTCTAAATGTAGTAACATTTTCTAAAGGTACTGGTTTTGCTCCTGTTATTCTACTTGTAAGTCTATCTATTCCATACTTTTGCAAGTACTCATTCGCATCTTTACAATCTTCAAAAGTCGCTAAGTAACATACTTCAGAACCTAATCTTCTAATTAATTCTGTTTGTAAAGCTTGGCCAGCTTCATCAGAATCAACAGCTAATATGATTTTTTCTTTATCTTCAAAATAATCAATACAACTATCTAAGTAATCTAAGTTATTTGAGTTAAGAGTTGCTCCATTAGGTACTGATATTGCATTTGTTATACCAGCTTCATGCAATGCAAGCACATCCATTTCTCCTTCTACAATTATACAGTACTCATGACCTACAATACTATCTATATTGTAAAATACTTTCTCAGCTCCTTTAAATAATTTAAAGTTCTTTCTTCCATCTCGGTATTTAACATTTGTTAATTCACCTCCCATGAAATAATTGAACTTTATTACGTTCTCGGTCTTACCGGTTTGTGGCATCCATTCAGGACCCTCAGTAACTTTTAAATCACTGAGAGTCTGTTTGGATATACCTCTTGCTTTAAACCATTCTTCAACTTTAGTACCTGGCTCTTTAAATTTATATGGCTCAGGTTTTACATACTGCTTTTCGGCTTTACCTTTACGTTTATAAGTATGTAGTTGAAATGATGTATTACAATTATGACAAGTACCGAGACCCCGTTCCCAATCATAAGAAGCACATTTTGCTTTTTGGTTTTTGGGTTTTCTAGTGTGAGAGCAAAGTGGGCATATTCCTTGCTTCTTACCCTCTTCTAGACCGTGTTGATTGAAACTATCAATCAAAAATCCATTGATCTCTGTTGTCTGCATTTAATTTAATTTAATTATTATTCTCCGTTTAAGCAGTCGGGACATATATCGCAGTAATCAAAATCACATTTAGTCATTATCTCACCGCACATTTCACATTGCTCCATTAAAATGGTAAATCATTTACCGCTAACTCTGGTGTTTTAGGAGTTGATGCTTGTTGTGGTTGACCTTCTCTAGGAGCTGGAGCAACATTATCTCCATTAGTCCATACAACTTGCACGTTACCTAAATAAGTTTTAGCTGTTTTAGCTTCTCTTTCTTCTTTTGTTTGAGCTACAACTATAGGTCCTTGATTACCAAATTGATCTGGTTCATCGTTTAAAGTAATTGTTATAGGTAAGTATTTACCTTTTTTACCTTCAATAATTTTTGATTTATCAATGTTATTAAGATTGATACTTGCTTTAATAATACTTGCCATATTAGTAAGTTTGTAATTGGTTAAACATTCTTGTTAATTGATCTTTAGTAGCACCAGTTGATCTACGTAAGTTATCTACAGCTTTAACATGTGTTTGATTTGTGTAGAAATTTTCAGTATTTGTTTTCATACCTGTTACCGTGCATACTTTTGTTCTTGCTCTTTTAGCCATAATTTAATTGTTTTTAATTGTTATTTTTATTATCCGTGGTTATTCGTATTTTGTTTGTAATTATTACAAGGTTTTAGTTATACAATATTGAGCTGGATTAAAGTCTTTGTTTTTATAAAACAATCTGTATTGTTCTATAGCTTTTTCAACTTTATCTTTACCTCTTTGTAGAAACTGAGAAGAACAATCAAATATACCTATTTGACCACTTGTCTTATCAATAGCTACAAATACCATATCCATATTAAAGTAACTAGAGTATATGTAAGCTTGACTATCATAATTGTACTCACTTGCGGAATAAGAAAACTTATCTAAATTAGATGTAGTTTTAAGATCTACTACTAATTGCTGAGTATTATTTTTAATGTCTGCTTTTAACTTCCACCATTCACCACCCAACTCTAAAATACCTGGAACTTCATACTCAACATCTATGTCTTGCACAAGTTCTCTACACATATTGTTAGCCATTAATTTATCTCTTAAAACTTGTAATTCATCTGCTTCTTTTTGCAGTAAACACATCTCGCCATCGCTTAAGTCCTTATATACCTTTGAATTCCTAGTAGCAGCTTCTATTATTTTGTATTGCTCTAATTTATCAGGTTCAAGAACTAATGTATGAAAGTAACCTCCTTTAATTAAATTTGGATTACCTACTATAGGCTTTTTAAAACTCATTGGATCTCTTATTAAAGATCTTATATCTGAGTTACTTAAGTACTGTTTTCCAAAGTCTCCATAATAATCTTCATCATTATCTAGTCTTTTTAATATTTCCTTTTTTTCTTTATTTGTCATAAGGTTTTTAAGGTTGCTGCAGGTATTTCATACTTGCTTTTAATAGCTTCTAGACTACCTCCTGCTTTTAAGAAGTCTTTTGCTTTTGCTAATGCTTGACCTTCTAATTTAGGTTTAGATTTTTGAGCTTTACCGTGATCTGCATCTTGCGTATCATCAATTAGAAATAAATTTCCAAGCGCATACTTTTTTCCGTAACTGGAAGCACTACCAAACTTTTGAGGCATTTGCATACCTTTCTGATCTAGATCAATACCCACGACAGCAGTCGCGTGTATAGCATCTTTACCATCAGTGATAGCAGCTTTAGACTCTATTATAGGAAAAGGGTCAGTTGATATTAGTGTCTCACTAACTGTAACTGAAACTCCTAAATCTAATAAATAGGGTTTTGTTGCTTCAAGAATGTCTTCGGCTGATCTGAAGTGGTATTTACCGAAGGAGTTAAATCTAGATTTTTTAGACTTAAACTTAGTTTGGATAGTAGCTAATTTTTCGTTTAGTATCATTCGTTTGTTTTTAAATTTGCTTATTATTATAATTACATGTTTGTATTAAGTTTTACGGCTTTTTTTACATTTAACTTAAAGATAATCAATCACTTGCGAGTGATCTACGTGTTCAATTAGTTTTTGTACAGCTGCTTTTTTTAACTCACTTACGCGCACATAATTACTGGTTCCATCTATTTTTAATATATCTGCTATTTGTTTAGCAGAATGTTTATCACAATCAAGACCATAACTAAGTCTTAATACTTGATATTCTTTTTCACTTAAATGTTTTTGTAATAATCCTTTTAAATATACATTCAATAACTGTATGTTGTATGGTTCAGATTTATCAGGTATTTGATACATTAAGTTTTCTTCATCGTTGTTTAAAGGTTGAGCATCAATAGATAAAAATACAGAGTTGAAAAATATTTCAACCATCTTTTTATCTTTAGGATTTTTACGTATCTCATTTAGCTTATGTTCCGGTATACGCATGTCTCCCCTGTTGATGTCTATACGTCTTCTAATGGCTCCTTTTATTCGTTTCGACAGAAAGCTTTTTAATGTTTTTTCAATGTCTTCAGACTCAGCTAATACAACATAATCTAATTTGTCTACAGCTTTAATCAATGCTTCACTACCTATTTGTATTAAATCATTAATAGTTAACACACCTGATGCTTGTTGAGATGTTGAAAATTTTCTTGCTAAGTTTTCTACTAAAGGTAAAAACTTAATTATAAGTTCATCACGATTATATTCAGTAAAATGTTTATCAGGTGGCATAGATGATTTAACATCTTCTTTATATCTTATATAGTTTTCTACGTTGTATTTTTTCATTATTATATTTGTTGATTTAAAAGTTCTTTCTCTTTTTTAAGTTCATTACTCATATTACGATGTATTGTTCTAGTAGAACAGTTTAATGATTTGGCTATACTTGTTATAGTTATTTTCTTATTAAGATCATTTATATCTAACATACACTGATATATATCATCTTCGTGTATTTTCTTAGTTTTACCTATCATAGCTCCAACTATAGTCATTTTTTCTTTAACAGATAAACCACAACCATCTTTAAATATTATTTTTCTCAATTTATTTTTTGGCGGTTGATCTAAATCTAACATGCTAACTTCATATAATATACTATTAAAACTATGGTTGTTAATATTAAAAGTAATAAAACCTGTTTTTTTATCGCATATATGTTTAGCTAAATCATTAAAACCATCAGGATCTAATTGAGGATTTAAATACCATAGTACTAATAAGTGCCATTTTAAACTACGATATGTAGTTATTTTGGCTTTACTTCTAAATAATTCATAACATTGATAAGTACCGTTTTCATAGTAACTACCCCAAGTATAAATTTTAGTTGGTTGATCTGTTATAGGACCACGTCTATAAATTATTTTTCTTCGATGTAAATAATCAAGATTTCTATTGTGTGACATTAGCCTATTACTATTTAATATTAAAGGGCTGTTGTCACAGTCCCCTTATTTTTTTAATTATTTATATTTCTATTATTTATATTTAAATTGTTAAAACAATTTTTTTTATATTAACTATTTTCTTAAAAATGTTATTAGCTTTAAGCGTCTATTGTACTTATAAAATAAATCAATACTATTATTATTAACTTCTCTATTTTTTAACGCTGTATTTAATATTTCGTATTTAAGTTCAAGTATTCTCCTTCTTATTCTTTTTATATGTATTTGCTTTCTTCTTAAGTAGTTTAATTTTTTCGTTAATGTTTCCATAATTAGTAGTTATAATATGTTCGTATAATTTTTTTCTCATCTTTGTTTTTTATTTTATATTTTTCTTGTTCGTAATAATTCCAGTAAGCTGATACACTATCGCCTTCTACTTTGTACTCATCAGGCATACACTGTGGTGGCTCAGACCAGTCATGACCTTGTATATGCTTAGGAGGTATTGATAAAAACTCTCTACATTTAGCTATAGTAAGATGTTCTTTACCATAACGTTTAGTATATTCTTTACCAAGAGCTATCATATGATTATATAACCACATATAAGTAGACCTTGATTTTCTTGCCCATATAGTTGATGGATGGTTTAAATGCGCTTGTCTATAAGGTACATTAGTTTTTTGTTCATCAGAACCATAACAATGATGTGCCGTACAAAGCATTTGAGCTGATTCTAAGATCATTTTAACAACATGCTTATTGTATTGTACTTGGGCAGCTTTAACTGGATCAGAATTTAAATAAAATATATTCATAATTTACTAAGTTTATTCTGTACTATTCTTATCTTGTTATTAATTATAGCAGCTTTTTCATATTGCTCTGACTCTTCGTACTGTGACAATAGCTTAATAAGTCTTTCATACTCTTTAATTAATTTTTCTTCCTCAGTTTGAGTAACTAACTTATTATCTTGGTCATATACTTCAAAGGTTACATCTTGTCCTGCTGCTTTTAACTGATCGATAAATTGTTTATCAAACTCAGCTTGCCTTGTTAATAACTTTTGGAAAATCATTTCCGCTAGCTTTTCCATTTGCTTATCTTTCATTAATTTACAGGTTTATATTTATATATAGGTAAGATATATCTATTTATAAATTTACCTTTAGATTCCGAATTACGTAACCCTTCAAACACATGGTTTGGAACGGGTTTATAATCATATGACTTACCGTTTTTAAATTCTAATCTTAACATACTGTTATAATACTCGTATTGAGCTTTTGAAATTACTGTAGAGTTAACTTCTACTGTTTGACTTGGTAATACTGATTTGTTCATATTTATTTAATTTAATTTAATTTATTATCCTTATTTATTCGTATTTTGTTTGTAAATTTATTCATTATAAAAATTTGTAATTGTTTCATTGTGAAAGCCCATAGCTCTTACTATTTCCAACCACATTTCATGTAAATCCTCAAGAGTTGCATCTGAATGATCTATTTCTGTTGATATTTTTTTATTATAATATTCTAAAGTTATTTTTAACGGTTGTTGTCTATTCATTTTTAATTGTTTTACTTGTGTTATACTATTCCGTTATAAGCAAGGTGGCTCGGGAAGTCTGTGCCAAAACTTTACATCTAAATCATCAGATTCACACTCGCTTACTATCTTGCCCTTTTCTTGGTATATTACACCATTAGTTTCAGCCCAATGCCATCCACCTTCTGCATACGCCAAACAGCCTAAAGTCGTCCATCCTTTACCGTTACTAATCCAAACGGTTTCTAATTCGTCAGGCAATCCATTTTCAACCGCCACCCAGCTTACAACGGCTAAATCTAAATCCAATAAAGGGTCTGTGCTATTAGATGCAGTTATTTCTGTATTTTCATCGTACATACTTAATTTTTTAAAGTTTTTCATATTGTTCTTCTTTTGGTTTATATAATAAGCTCACATCTATTTGTTTTTAGTGAAATACTAATCCTACTTTGTTAGTTTTATTAAACCACTTTGTGGCCATCAAGTCAATAGAAGAAGCATCAGTGTAACCAGCAGATAAAAGATTGCTGACACTAGAAAATATTTTGGTGTGTCTGTGTTTTCTTTCATTTATTAAATGTTTTTGTTTTCCTGAATCAGAAAAAATTATATCATAATTATCTGGTAATGAGGCTTTTAGCATCATATCAACCATATTGGTGTAACTGTAAAACCGTACGCTAGGGTTGTGTATAGCAACTTCAATCCACTTATGCAGGTATGCACGGGAGTAGTAGTCTCCACTGTCATGGACTCTGACGTAATCAGGTTTCTTTTTACGTATTTCAGCGTTCATAGCTTCAACAAAATTATCAGTTTTTGTTAGCTCATAACGCTTTTCAAACGCAGGTTTTACGTTACTCCAGATGTAGGCTCCTTTCTTGGCATAACAGAACTTAACACAACTGTCAGCCATGGGGCACGTCAGTTTCCCGCTAGCAGATTTGTAGGCAGGAATACCAAAGTTAAAAACCCGGAGCCCGAGTTCTTTCGATGTTTTTTTTAATTTAGAGTTTTGTGTAAGTAAATTCATTGTATATTATTTATATATATTATCTATCAAGCATCGTATTTAGTTTGTAAATTAATCAAGTAATACAAAATAAGCTTCAGTATTATTTTTACGAAACCAAGTTAGCGCTTTATGAAAATCATTAACCTGTTTTTCCGTAATTGTCCTTGGTGCTACTTCAAACATATGATTGCAACCAATTATAAAATCATACATAGATAATTCTAATCCATTAAGTTCATATTCCTCACCACTGAAAGGGTTTACCACTACTTCTCCTTTGTCGTAGATCATTCCTTTAAACCATTTAGGTACTGTTTGTTCTTTAATCTTGTTGCTCATATCCTTCGTTTAATAGTTCATCAATAACTTCTTCTTCTAATCTTAAATTTAATTCCTCAAACAATTGTTGCATAGCTGAGTCAATATAACTAGTATAAAAATCATCTACATATATTTTTTCAGGAAAA